>Ga0172375_10000915_pt1 | contig 47586 bp, 40 predicted proteins | sample LakKiv1m_FD_114537 | JGI IMG/M metagenome (GOLD analysis project Ga0172375, IMG submission 114537) | Freshwater microbial communities from Kabuno Bay, South-Kivu, Congo - kab_092012_11.1m | ecosystem: Environmental > Aquatic > Freshwater > Lake | place: Democratic Republic of the Congo... | reverse complement strand
CCGGAGCGCGCGATGCCCTATGTGCCGGAAGAATATGCAATTGCGATCCACCTCGACATCCCGCCGAAGCGCTGGCGCCAGGCTTACCCCGGCCAACGGCGGGCGGTCCTTCCCACGCCATGCTGGTTCCTGTTTCTGACCGGCAAGGTCGAGTACGGTCGGTACAATGTCGGTCAGATGACATGGCGCATGGCGCAAGGCGCCATGATCCTTGATCCCGACCGGCCAGTGCATGATCCAGGGCGTAGCGATCCCGCCCTCGTGTACCCAGGACTTGTGATAACGGAACGGGGTATTGGCCGCCGTGGACCATCCGGGCCCCAGGCACAGATAGGACCCGCCGGACCCCAGCTTGGCGTGTTTGTCGTGTCCGTCGCCCCGGATGATCTGCTCGGCGCTTGCGCCATTGTCCGAGACGAACAGCGTCACCGTGTTCTCCCACTCGCCCATGGCCTTCAACTGCGCGATCACCCGCCCGATTTCGCGGTCCATCCGATGAATCATGGCGGCATGGATTTCCATCTTCTTTGCCTGAAAGGCGCGTTGGCGGGCCGTCAGACTGTGCCAACTGACAGCGTACGGTGCTTCGCCTGGGTCAATGCGCTTCGCCAGATCCGAGGGAGAAAGATTCCACCGGGGCTTCGTCCCAGGCTGACGCGGTGACAGGCCACAGTCCAACAGGCGCATGTCGCGCAGGCGTTTCAGTCGGGCATCGCGCACCGCATCCCATCCTTGGTCATACTTGCCTCTGTAACAATCTATGTCTTCCTGCGGAGCGTGCAGTGGAAAGTGCGGCACGACAAACGCCAGGTAAACAAGAAGCGGCCGGGTCGCGTGGTGGCGGTCGTGTTCTCTAAGAAATCTCACCGAGTAGTCTGCAATGGCAGTCGATGAATAGTAGCCCTTGCCCGGCTTCACGGGTGGCAGCGGCTTGTCGTCCAAGTTGTGTTCCCTGACTTCGAAGTTCCGGTCGTAGTCGCGCACGTAGTACGACCTATCGAACCCGCCCATGGCAAACGGCGCCGGGAACTGGTTCACGTGCCACTTGCCGGAGTGGTAGGACCGGTATCCCAGAGGCTTCAGGTAGTGTGGAAGCGGACGTCCCCAGTCTGGCAACCGGCCGTCGGCCGGGACCTTGGGTACCTGCTGGTAGTAGTTGCCCGTCATAATGCAGGCGCGGGACGGCCAGCACCGGCCCGTCGAGTACCCCTGCGTGAACCGCACACCGTTCGATGCCAACGCATCGAGATTCGGCGTGGATATCTCCCCGCCGTAACAACCCGCATCCGAGAAACCCATGTCATCCGCAACGACGATCAGAAAGTTCGGCCGTTTCATATCGGCTCCTGTCCCTCCATCCCGACACAGCGTGTGAAGAGCCAGAATAGTGCCTGACGCACAGGCCCTGTCAACAAGGCTTCCGAGCCCGTTTTCCTGTTGTTCCCATCCCCGCTGAAGCCGTAATTTGACTATCAGTCGGGTATGCATCCGATTCCCGGTACCTGTCAGCAGACGGCAGTCCCGCGCTAACGCAACGAACCGCCCAAATTCATGAGTTCGCATGGAGGTAATATGAAGGAATCAACGAGGACCATCGATGACCACCCCATGGAAATCAGGGCCATGGAACTGTTCAAACAGGGCAAGTCCAGAGAGGCAAGCCAGCTGCAGGACGAATTCCTTGCGGAGATCAAACAAGGCGGGATGAACCACTGCTCATGCCCCGCCGCGTGCAAATTCCACGGGAAATGTGTCGAGTGCGTGACCATCCACAGGGGCCACGGGGACCATTTACCGTACTGCCTTCAGAGCATGGTTAACCGGAAAATCGGGCAACTCTCCGGATTGACTGAGCACACTTTCAAGCCGCCCGAAAGGGGCGACTGAGCCTAAAACCCGGAGGGTCATGACGCTTCGCATCATTGATCCAGGTACATATAGTACTGGGTAACGGTGAAACGGACAAATGAACCTGTTGCAAGGTTGCCGTCATCTATCGTCCTGTCGAGTTCCAGCATCATGTTTGCATCGGGCAGGTTACCAACGGGGCCTACGATGCCGATAGCCGGTCTGTAGTCAAGAGACGCCCAGGCCGTGCACTTGTAGAGCCACATCCCACCAGTCTCCGGCCTGCGACTCCACCTGTTGGAGTTGATATAGGCGCTCATGTACGACGGCAGGACCCCCGGGGCGGCAAAGTCAGACGAAAAGCCGCCTGCCTCCATTGCGTATTGCTGGAACGCATCGTGAAAGACACGAAAATCGTTGGCAGTAGCGTTCACCTTGGACCGCAACCTGGCCTTCTGGAACGAGGGGATGGCAATGACCGACATCAAGCCTATTATTGACACCACTATCATTATCTCTACCAGCGTGAAACCTGTACCCCGTTGACCATCAGTCGTCATCTTGCCATGAGTTCTAGCAGAACGCATGCCAACGTTCATGCATTTGGAATTCGATCGAAAGAAACGGGAAGCAGTCAGGGCAGTTGTTTCGCCGCGCAACGTTATTGATTGCGGTCTCAGTTGTCCATGCGGCTGTCGGCCTCGGGGAGAAGGACTCGCTGGTCGAATACGGCCAGGTACGATACCGTGTGGCCGCTAACGACCAGCCTGCGAGCCTTTGGGGATGTCGATTAACACATGCATCCGCTCTGCAGCCGGGTCAGACACGAAGGATGGGCACTGGCGACTGTTCCACCTGGACGGCATTGCCACCCTGTCCTTCGTCGCCGGCACTATATCCAGCCGATCATACCTGGAACGCTCACAAATCCATCTCCTGAAACTCAGCCGGGGACTCTATCCCTGTTGTCCGGCCGTTCACAGCAAGCAGCTTGCCTTTGCCCATGGCCGCCCATTGCATGTGACCCGCTGGCACGTGTCGGACCATGGCCAGTTCAGCGTCAGTTTCAAGCCCGGCGTCCGGCACGACGCGAACGCCACCCCGCGCTACAGGTGACAATCCGAGCGGATCCTCCGCGTCCGTCAGCACCAGCACATCACGCACGCCCCCGGCCAGACAGACCTCTATCGCCACATCGGCATCCGAACAGGCCCTGCCATCCCTTGTCACCAACGGGACTCGTCGGCACGAGGAAACCTCGGCGGACCCCCTGTGTGCCTGCAGTATGGCAATGAATGTTGATGCCAGCGGTTCGGATCCGCGACGCCGTGTCATCACCGTTGGAATCCAGCCCGCGTCCGTTGAGTCGTAACCGCCGAATGTCACCCATGATTCCGCCAGCGAAGCCTCGGCGCCGGTTGTGAGATCCGTATACAGGAGGTGTACCCCCTGCCCGTCCCGGAGTTCCCAGTCCACGCTCCAGCCCGGTTGCGCTGTTCGATCGGTCCGGAAGTTACGCATGATCGTATCGTGCCCATAATCCGCGGCCGGCGCAAGGGTCAGCCCCGAGGCGGTTGCCACCCCATGATGACTGCGCAGGAACTTCGCGTGATCCGTCCCGCCCACCACCCGGAAGAGGTCGACTAGGTAAAATCCGCCCGACGGCGTGTCCACCAACACGAGGGTCCGCTCGAACTGCCGTCCCCCGATAATCTCAGGGCCGGATACCCGCACAACCCGCACCCACCGGCCGATTCCCCACAGCGTCGTGACCCCGGCGGCTATCGCATGCGGCTTACCGTCCACGACGACTGTGTCATGTGACGCTGAGTTCAGCTTGTACCATCGCACCTGCGGTGTGTCCCATCCGCCAAACTGCAAAGGTGGGTATCCGAGGTCGGGCAGAAGATCGAGATCATGGGCGAACAGCCCGATATTCATCCCGTCTCGATGCCCATGCACCCCCTCGTCCACCTCATAGGAAATCCAAGTAGCGCGTTCCCTTGCTCCTGACCCGGATCGCAGCATGGCCAGGCGCCACTGGGTCTTGTTCACGCTGGCTATCACAGGCTCTTCGCCGTGCGCCGCGATGATCGCGGACGTCTCACGCTGGAATCCTTCGGGATCTTCGGCAAACATATCGTGCGGAAGCCCTTCGGTGGACCGGTAGTTATTGTGACGCATCACCTGAATCAAGGCGACGTCACCCGTGATCCGGTACAGGTTCATAAAGAACGTGAACATCGAAGGCGCCAGACCCGGGTTCTTTGTGATGGTCTGGTACCCAAACATCGTGGGACCAGGCTTGTAGAACGGCGCGCTGATCGCAAACGGCGCCCCCATGTAGCGTTCATACCGGGCGCCGTAGTGACCGGTATCCCCAACCAGTGGGTAGAACCGTCGCCGGAACCACATGTCGATGTGAAACCGGAACATGGCATGGATCCGGGGATGACGCGTCGCTATGTCAGCCAGAAATCCCGGCCTCGCATCCTCAAACCGCTGGAGAAACGTGGCTACTCCCCAGAGATTGCCGGCGGTGTACCCCGCAAGCCCTTTCTCGCCGGTCACGCCGTCCACGGCTGTCGCCAGTTTCAGCATGGAATCTGTCTGGGCCGCTGCATCACGCCGGTATTCCGGTGTATCAAGTACTGTCAATATCGTGATCACCGCAATTTCCGTACTGGGATAGTTTGCCCGAATCTTGTGCAGGTTGGCCAGTGGATCGAGCAGGATCCGCTCCTCAATGTTCCGCTGGATTTCCCCGAAGGAGCGCTTTGGATTTGCGAGTCCGATTCGTCGAGCCCGGTCCGACAGGAACGATATCAGATCCCTGTCTTCCAGGAGAGCGTCGAATACCTGGTCATAGGCCGTGACCATGTCGAGCGTTTCGCCGACCGCATCATGCCAGACAGTAACATAGCCGTTTCCGGATCGGGGCTTCTCGTATACCTCCGCTTCCTCCATGAAATCGAAGGTCGGATACAGGTCGGCGACACGGTCGAGCAAGATTCCCGTCTTGTGCGCGTAGACAGCCTCCCCGGTCGCGACATGGGCGGCCGCCAGCGCCTTAATCCCGTCGATCACGAGCTGTTTCCATTGCCCGTAGATCAGGTATGCGCCGATAAACCGCCACCGGTGGGTACCGTCCGAATACCCGGTCCCGTCGTCCACACCGAACGTATGCATCAGATCCCCGGCATCGGAATGTGCGGCGTTGAACAGCAACGAACGATCGGCTCGATCAGGCTGGAAGACTCGACGCTCATCCAGGCCCGAGTCATAGTACGCCTTGAAGTCGTTGGTTGGGAAGAGTGCCGCGCAGGACGGGCATTCCATCTTCCATGGATGGGCAAGAGCGTCGACCTTCCAACTGAACATCGGGACACTGTTTCGGCAGGAAGGGCAGAAACCATTCGACCATACCATTGCGGATCTGGGCAGGGTGTTACCGAACATCAGGTCCCACAGCTGCTGGTCCGACATTTGCCTCCACGGTTCCGCTGCGTGGACAATGTCATCACGGACAGCCCGTGCCCACGCATGTCTTGCCACATTGTTCTGCAATCGCCGGCGTAAGGTTACAGGATAAAGTATTGCACTGCGTTTCCGGACAGGCCCACCCTCCCGAACAAAGAGACTGTCTGCAAGTCGTCTCGCCACCACCAGTGGGTCCTCGCCTTCGGCCAGCGGTCTGGCGGCGATGATCTCTGTGAGGGTCACAGCCGTGCCGACCGGCAGGAACATCTCGTCTGTGCCCGCCTTGTCCGGATAGTAAACGGACAGGGTTGCGCCGGATTTCGGACTCCCTGGTGCAAAATCGAGAGTCCCCGGCGAGAAGCGTTTGTCCAGACCGTAGACTGCCACGGCGCCGTCAGAATACCATGCATGAAAGGGAAACGATGTGACTCCTCCCGCTGGTACGCGGATGGAAGGGATATCGGTCGGCATCCGCGCGGGAGGACGCATGGCAAATGTGTACCGCAAGTCACCCGCCACGGGGAGCACGAACCCGGGGCAGATGGTCGTCGTCATGTTCCGGATGAACCTGTACGTCTGTTCCCGTTTCAGGTATGGCCGGTCCGGCGGCAGGACAAGAATCTCCCGGGCGATCCACCCGTCAGCCTTACCGGACAGGATGGCGGTCCACGTTCCATCGGACAGGCGGCGCACGTCACACTCCGTCGCAGCAATGGAACCCGCGCGGGTGACGAACTCACGGCCAGGCCGGCCTTCGAGCAGGACCTGCGACACCGTGGATGCCGGCAGCGTAATGCGACGCACGAAATAGCCCGGCAGTTCGCCTGTCTCATCCAGACCGATTTCCACCCGCAGGTACTCGTTTTCCAGGATGTAGTGCGGCTGTCGTTCCTCCATGCGATGTCTCCCGAACCACGCGCCTATGAATCGCATCATGCCATCCGAGGAACCCTATTCTGCTTCCTCTGATTGGCAAATCACAGCCTACGGCGAAACGTTCCCCGGCTGAGCTTCCAACTCCACGCGGAACTCGGTCTGCTTTGGCGCAAGATGATCCAGTGTGCCCGAGAACTGCACCGTTGCCCCGGGTGCAAGTGAAGGCTTCGCAGGACGGAACTCACGGGTCTCCAGGACCGTTCCATCCTCCGCCCTCACGACGGCATTAACCGCAATACCCGTGACATCCTTCTGCCCAGTGTTCTCAAGGCTACCGAGAACATATGCAACGACTCCAGTCTTGCCGGCCGGCATCACCTTCGGCGGCCGGACAAATTGAACCGGCCCGCTGTTCCCCTCGGCAATCACACCATCCTGAGGATTTCGGTCCCGCACAACTACTGTTGAGGTCACCACCGGTTCCTTTGGTGAAGGTACATCATCCTCCGTGATGATCGAGTGGCCCGGCATGCCCGCCAGTGTCATAGTGGTCGCCTGGACAACCCATTGTTTAGGGGTACCTGTTCGCGACCAGGTATTCCGCTCCGCGATCACGCCACCGTTCACGTGGACCTTGACGTCAAGATAAGCCCGGTCGGGACCAAGGTCTGCTATCGCAAATTCGATCCGCCCGGCGCCGGCATAGGGATGCTTCTGCATTGCCTTTCCGTACGCGACCAGGTCAGGTTTCGTGGGCTGCAGGACAAACACCTCCCGCGTGGCCGTGGTCCGGAAATCCTTCCCTGCAACCGCATCGTAGTACACCTGAGCAATCTGCCGGACAAACTCACGGTCCACCGGTTCATCGGTGGGAACAACCGGTTCCCCGCACAGCCTGTTCACACAGAACAAGATCATGGCCAACCATGCCCTGCCACAGTTTCCTCCACGTCTGATCACGTTATTTCTCCCGGTAGTTCCCATCACGATTCGGATCAGTCTACCCGAACCACAACACGCTTCAAGGTTTCAACGGAATGTGCCGGTGTGTCCGAAGATTCAGGATAGGGCCCGGCCCCTTCCCTGCTCCGCCGTCGAAGGCGAACTCGACCGTGAGCGGCCCTGTCGGTAAGGCGGGAAGGTTGCGGATCGGGACTTCCTTCACCACCTCATGATTCGCGTCGTACACGAATGCCATGGGCATGTCATGCGGGGTTGAGAGGTATTGCCCCGGTTGCAGCACAACAGGGACCCGGACCTGGAGTTCAGGATCGCCGTTCACAATGACTCGCGGATGCCGGATCGGCCCGGCGGCAGTCTTGGGCAGACGGACCAGAATCTGAAGCTTCTGCGTGTCCCAGGCCACTCGCTCGCCACGGTCATACTCGGGCGGGGTGAATTCCCAGCACCCAGGTTGTTTCCCACCGCCGTGCACCAGGTCGTCTGACAACCAAGCTGACTGGTAAATCCCAGGGTCATGGGTCCAGTCGAACAGAACCGAACATGGCTTGACTGATCCGTCCCCCAGCGACCGGATCGGTACCGACGCTGCCGGCGTCATCTGAAGCAGCAGATGCCGCCAACGCCGCACGAACTCGAGCCGCCATCCCCCACGGGTGGTGCGTGAAAGCGTATGTATGCAATCCGACTGACGCAGGCCCAGCTTCTGCCTTTCTGAAAACGCTCCAGCCAGGCGAGCTACCTCCCACATCCGGATCTTCTCCACGATCAGATCCCGTTTCGGATTCTGGTTGAAGTTATCGATCTCGACATGCAGTTCCACGCCGGCATCCCACCCTGCAGCCAGACCCATGAGCCATTCGACATCTTCCACCGTCGTGTGCTTGTCCGGGTAGTGCTGGCCCAGGCGACGCGGCATGTAGTTATTCCGGAGCTGGATCATCCGCCACAGGCGGTAGTCCAACATGCCGCCGCGGAAGCCCTTGTGGCAGTCGTACTCGCCCCAACTGATATAGGAGAGCGCATGCCAGCTCCAGTTGCCGAGGTTGGAGCCGGTGTAGAGAAAGTCTTTGTCATGGGTCTCACGGTAGATGGCATCCAGGAAGACGTTCTGCGAGTAGGCGCCATGACCGGTGAACCTGCATCCCTCGTGGCCGTCGAGCGTCACCTGGCGGAAGTTTCCCTTACGGGCCAGCCACCCCACCCGTCTCCCGAGCTCGGCATTCATCGCCTCCGTACCGGGGAAGAAGCACTGCCAATACGTGTATAGAACGCGAACTGCACGACGGCCGGCCGGGTGCACCGCTGGAACCGTCCGGTAGAAGCCGCGTTTACATTCGGTCAACACTACGTGCCCGCCTTCCGACTCCACGTGCTCGTACTGGATCAGTTCATCATCGACCCATATCGCCTTCTCCTTCACGTCCATGTGCGGTTGCCGCAATGCCCCAAGCAGGCCGTCGCGGTCCTCGAGCCTGACCGCCGTATCATTCCTGCCCAACGCTCGTGCCAACCGCGTTTCCGGCGGCACGGTCTGCAGGCGTCGGTCTGGAACCGGGCTGATGCAGGGCTCGGGAAGGTTGATTTCCTTTGTGAATGTAGAAAGCGTGTAGAACAAGGTGTGCACGCCCCGAGCCTTGGCCTTGTCGGAGCACCCCTTGAATCCGGCGAACCCGGTCGGGTAGAGATTGGGGTCCGGGTCAAAGTGCCCCCAGTTGCCGAACGTGCGGAACCGGCACAGCCACTTGAACCCCGAGGCGACCGCCAGGTCGAGGCACCGGTCGATGTTTTCCTCAGTGTAGTCGGTCCACCAGGAGGAGCCCCAGGGCACAGGCGACCGCTTGGCCCATCGGCCCTCGATCATGGGATGCGGGAGGGACTCCGCCTGCTCGACGGCCTCGATGGTATCCAGGACCCGGGATTCCGCACAGCCGTAGAGCACCACGCCGCTCCCCACGATCCCAACCCCGTGCACTCCCCGGCCATCCATCCGGATCCCGAAGAAGTCCTCCGTCCGCCCGTCGCGGCGCCAGTCCCACGTTTCCAGCTCAAGCCAGGAACCGCCTTCCGTCTGCGGATACCGGCGGGCGGACAGGTCATGGCCGTCACCATGTCCGTCAGTGTTCATATCCAGACCCAGCATCCCGATCACGAACGTTCCCTGTCGCAGCAGCCCAACATACTCGCCGATCGGTCCTTCCATGGAAGTGGCCATAGGACCCCAGTACAGACACTGTATAACATCCGGATGGCTGAGTTTGATCACCTTAAGCCTCAGGTAGTTGGAGTGTTCAGTTGCTTCCAGCACAACGATGGGACCCGTCTGGAACGTGAAGGCCAGGCGACAACGTGACGCAGACAGCTTCCGGCACTGCAGCTTGACGGGAACCACCCGTCCAGGGTCGCCGACAAACTGCGCCGTTACCAGAAAGGCGGGCTGTACGGAATGGCAGTAGTTCTTTCCCCGTGCCGCATTGCGCAGGCAACAGATCCGCCCGTCTTCCGACACCCGGATCCGCAACTGTCCGGCATTTAACTCCACCCATCCACTGCCTGTCTTCATGCGAGGTCTTTCCCTCCCGGTGGCGCCATGCAGATACATATCCCCTACCAGATACCGTACCGACCGGCAAGTCACAGGATCCGCCTGCTGCTGCCGGTTATGTGGTTTCCGGTCCTTACGCTTGAACTCATGTGCCGGTTCTGGCACGGTCAGCATCATGTTCTCAACCGGGGGTCTACCATGATGTCTGGAATATCGCTTCCTGTTCGCGGGGTACATATTGATTGCCGGGCACAGATGCTGAGATTCGACCGAATCCGGACGATCTTCAAAGATCTGGTTCGATGGGGTTACAACGCCGTTCTGTTCGAGTACGAAGATCACTTTCCGTATTCGGGCAGGCTCAAATCTATAGCCTCTGGTGACGCACTGACCCACTTTCAGGTGAAGGAGCTGGACCGGATTGCCTCTGACCTGGGTCTGCAAATCATCCCGCTTGTACAATGCCTCGGTCACCTGGCCTATGTGTTGCGCCTGCAGAAGTTCAGGCGGTTGTCGGAGGGATATCCAAAGACACAGCCCTATGCCGTGTGCCCGGCCGATCCGGGATCCCGACGGTTGTTCCGGGAAATGGCCGAACAGGTGATCGAGGCCCACCCGGGCTGCCGGTATTTCCACTTGGGCGGAGACGAGGTGAAGCTGGACCCTTCCTGCCCCCGTTGTCGCGACGTGTACGGTCGGGCATCGGAATCGGAGAAGCTGGTCTCCCACTACCTGGACCGCGCCGACTGGATGAGATCGATGGGACCGGACCCGATTCTCTGGGGCGACCTGATCTTTGCCCATCCGGAGCACCGTGACCGGCTGCGCGGGCATGCCATCATCATGGACTGGGACTACTGGAGCGGAACAAAGCCGGCTCCTGCGCCGCAGGTCCTGTGGGGGATGCGGTACCTGCCCGGGATCAAGCCCAACGATCCAAAGACTTGGCCCCCGTTGTCCCGAAAGCTCTTCGAGTCGGCGGTATTCACAGAGGATGGGCGCAAGGCCCGGCCATTCCCGTACTCATCGTTCCTTCACAACGAAGGGCAGCCGTTCATGGTAGCCACGGCAGCGCGGTGCTCCGGCGATTCGTTCTGCGTCCCCGCGCAGCCTCTTCACAGTGACAACGTCGTGGGAGGAGTACGCGCGTCCCTCGAACAGAGGGCATTGGGCTACGTTATCACGAGCTGGTCGGTTCGAAGATCCCCATGGCCCCTTACAGAACACTCGCTCATAGCCGGAAGCATGGCTCTCAGGCATCCAGGGGTCTCCGGGAAGGCAATAGACAGGGCATTCGCACGTGAGCATTTCGGAGTCGCCGACGCGTCACTGGGCCAGATTCCCAGGCTCCTCGGCGCCCCTGCACCGGCGTTCCTGCAGAGCATGCCGCTGTCCGATCTGAAGACAAACGAGTGGCTTGCATGTAGATTTGACAAGCGGCTGGAACAGTCCCGGACAGACATTGCCCTGTCACTCCGGCAGCTATCCGCGCTGCGGCGCAACTGTGAAGTCGCGAAGCGCCTGCTTGGTCGAGCACGCCCCCGAACCGCGTACCAGCGCGAACGCGTGACGCTCTGGCGCTGGGCCATACGGGTGCTGAGTTTCTACGCTGAACACGGTCCGTTGTGGCTCAAGGGAGAAAAGCCGGCGAGATCGCTGACTGCCATGGGACCACTAGTGGCTCTCACACGCAGGGTTCTGGGCCGGATATACACGGATGAAACAGTGTCAGAAGAGATCCAGACACGATTCGGAAGCCTGGCCGACTACCTGGAGGGACGTGCACCAAGGGACGGCCAGGTCTCAGGATGAGACCGCTGGTGCCTTACCGACGGCTACCGCCGCGATGATACCCGACACAGGGGAAGCGACTCCGGAAAGACTGGAACACGGGGAAGCTTCCTGACCGATACCGGAATCATGAACCTAAGCATTATCCCCTGCCCCATGCCTGAATCGGTTTTGAGCGCAGCGACAATTTCATGCCCGCCACGTGACAACCGCACGTTCACCTTCGACCGGTCAGGCACTGCAGGGTTCACCCTCTTCGGCGTCTCAAGGACCTGTCTGCCATCAACGAAGAGTCGTACTCCACCGTCATGACCCAGGCAGACCGTCCAGACGCCATCCCGGGGAACCGGCACGCTTGTTCCAACATAGCAAACCCCATCATTGGATCCGTGGCGTCGCGAAACGTTGACAAACCCTTCGGGCACCGCATCTGTTCGGACATCAGTCCAGTCAAGTGAAGGATCTGACAACTTGGCCGCCTTGATTTGCGAAAGAGGGGTCGTCACCAGGCGCGATAATCGCCATTTCCCAACAAACGGGGAGAACCGCTTGTCGTCTATCGGCTCTCCCATGAAAAAGGGCTGGGTCCAGGCCTGGGCTGCCCCCTTACCGAACGCCACAAACCTTACATACTTGCGGTACGCGCTCGACATGGTTGCGAAATCGAAAACTATTCTCCCGCAACGTACCCGGTCCAGGCGGACACCCCACTCCCCAACCGCCCATATTTCGCGGGCATTCCTCGCCGCAACGGTGATGACCTGGCCCTGCCTGCGAATGACATCGAACGTTACACCGGTGCTGCAGTAAAAGTTCCCACTCCGGACAGCCTTGAACACCGCTCCCGGCGTTCGGGCGGCGGCCCGGACCATGATCCATGCGTTGCCGACATGGGGTGGACTGTGCGCATCGTCGGATGCAAATCCCAGCACCTTGCGCCCGCGCGACAGAAGGTAGTCCCATTTCTCAGTGGCGAGGGAGGTCCCGGAGAGGAAATCGATCAGACCGTTGTATATCTCTATTCCGGCTGCCGACGGACGATCCATCAGATCCTCGCGCGAGTAGTGCGGCGGTTCCTGCCAGTTCGGATGATTGAGGATCACGAGGACGGGTTCACCAGCCATCCATGCAAGAACCTGCTTCTGATCATGGCACTTCGTGCTGCGAGCAAGCAACGGCTTACGGAAAGACACGAGGTTCATGTGTTCACCGACCTTCGAATTCCACTCGAAGCCGTGTAGCAGCAGGAATCCGCTTTTTCCGGAAAGCCGGTGAGTATTGAGCTTCATGTGATCCGAAATGCAGAGAAAGTCGTACCCTTTACCGGCATAGCGCCTGACAATCTCCTCCGGGGTCATCCCCTCGCCCGAGTGCGTATGCAGATTGCCTTTCAGCCAGGTTCCACGAGTGTTCTCATAAAGGTTAGTCCAGTTCATACCCGTCCTTTCCAAAAGGCCCGGCCTATCCGGGAATCGAAAACACCGCCTCCCAGGGAACTATGTCAATGCGCAGATGGTCACTCATCCCACCCGTTCCAGTACCAGTATCCAATCCTCCGATGATGGCTTGCGCGGCGGGGTCCAGCTCCCTTTGGCATCCGTCTTGACCGTACCAATCGGCCGGGTTCTGCCGGTGATCGGGTCGATGAAGAGGGCATCGGATTTACCCTTGGTCATGACCCGCAACGGCAGGCAGTTCCCCATCCACCCTTCCGCCACGCAGCCCATGTGGCGCGGGTCATTCGTATTAGCCGGCAGGTAGTAGATGGCCAGTTCACCTGGAATCCCCATTCCGAAACTCCACTGACGTCCCAGCGCGGCAGCCGCCGGTTCCTCGAACGGTCGGCACCTGTACCACGGGTAACGTGACAGGATGGCCGCACCCATCCCCACGTGTGAGGACCCAGGATAGTGCATGGCGTCTTCCCAGTAGCCGCGCCCCCAATCACCCGTGAAGCCACGGTATGGATCCCGCTTCGAGTTCATCCCCCAGATACCCTGCGCGCCGTATGTGTGGCCGCAGCACCCCATCGTCATCGCGGTCCAGAACAAGAACCGCTGGATGTCCGCCCAGCTCGACCCCATGATGCCTTCGTAGTTCGCCTCGGCCGAAAACACCGGCAGGCGTGGAGTCGTAGCGAGGGCCTTGCCGAGCGTTTCCAGGTGGGAGTGCAGCCCCGAGTAGCCCATATGGGTCGTCTGCACCATCTCCAGGTCGATCGGCGTGCCGGGTTCCAGGTCGTAGCGGGACGCGCGTGGCGCCCTCGGGTGCGTGGTAACCGGGTTGTGCCAGGGATCCGCCTCCCGCAGCCAGGACCCCATCCGTGACCAGATGGCTTTCTGCTGTGTTCTCTCCGCGGCGATCGCCGCCTCGTCGCCTCGAAAAATCGTGCCGTACGTCGGCATGGTCGTCTCGCCAGCCAGGCACCACACGACAGGCCACGCCGCGTACCGCGCGACAAGATTCCGCCAGTGACGGTGTACGCGCTCCTCGCCCATGGCCAATCCCCAGTATCCCCACATGCCGACGATACAGGGCACCAGGCCGTTGTCCAGCAGGTGCCGGATGCCAAGGTCCATGCGGTCGTAGTATGCGGCGTTAATATCCTTCCACCCGGGTTCCCAGGAACAGCCCGTCTCATTCGCCTGCCCCGGATCGAACGCCTGGCTCGGCGCGTCATAGTCCGGCAGGGGGCCCGCTACTACTTGAATCACTGTGAAACCCTTCTGGAGCCTGTCCTGCGTCAGCCGGGCAAACTCGTCCGGCCACGGCAGACGGCGCGTGAACGCCATCCACCAGGTGTCCGCCAGCCACAGGAACGGAGTCCCGTCCTCATGACGGAGCGTCCGCCCGTCGTCCGAAACGCGAAGATGTCCACGGCTGAACAGCGTAGCCGTTGGCATCGCATCAACCACGTCCAGAGCGCCGTGCGCCTCCTTGAGAGATGCTGTGCCCGGTCTAACTTGCCATGTGTATCGACCCGCTCGAGGCGGTGCGAACCGGAAACAGCAGTCGCCGGCTCCGTTCCTGAAACAGGGAATTCGCCACTTTGCGCCATCCACGTCCGCCGTCACAAGAGCATCGACCTCGGCGCTTCCGTCCCCACCCGTCCTCGTGGAGTAACAAACCACCTCTACCGGTAACAGTCCCATGGTTTCCCCCTGCAGTTCAGTCCCGATGTTAGCGATCGGCTTCATCGAAGCAATACCCGAGAATCGTATGTGTGCACGATTTCGCATTGAAAAGGATGGGGCCATTGTGTATGGCCACGTTTCCAACAGACGTTACGGATCGAACAGACAGGAAGAACGACATGAAACTTGAACTCGGATCCCCCACCCTCGTTGCAGAAAGCGTCGGACACCTGTGGTTCCCGACGATGGACATCATGCCCACCGGCGAGTGGCTTGTCCGGTGCAGCGCCATACCGGACACGAACGATGTCCCGCCGGTCAATTCCTATGTCCGGTCGGAGGACAAGGGAAAGACATGGTCACCACTGGTCCTCACCCCTTACATCGGGCCCGCCGCCTTTGTCCGCGGCGACGAACTCCTGAACCTGCCCTACCGGTGGTACCCGGCCAACAAGGACTACACGTCCCTCATTTCACATCGAGTAACGTTCCACAAAGGCGCAAAGACGTTCACGGTGGAGCCAGAGACTCTGCATGTTGACGGATTCCCCCGCTCCATCGAGCCCATGGGCCAGGGCGAAGCGATGTTCGTTATGGACAACAACATCATCCGGCTCGCGGACGGCCGGTTCGTGTGCTGTATGTATGGCACCTTCCGCGGCGATGTCCAGAGGCACAACAAGGCGCACGGCAAGGACGGTACCGCGGGTTACTCACTGGTGTTCATCGAGAGCAAGGACGGCGCGTCCTGGCGCTACGTTACGACTATCGCCGACTGGTCGATGCTCGCTCACACCCCCGAAGGACCGGACGAGAGCACCATGGTCCAGCTGGCTAACGGCGACTTGCTCGTCATCTACCGCGTCGGTTCGTTCAAGCAGAACCCGCTTCACAAGAGCCTGAGCCGCGACGGCGGCAGAACATGGAGCAAGCCTGAAGCCATGGCGCCATTCAGCGTGTATCCAAGTTGCGTGAAGACGGCCAACGGGACACTGGTGCTCACCACCGGTCGCCCTGGCATCTACCTCTGGACCTGCACCGACGGTCGTGGGGACAAGTGGGTCCAGACCGACATAATGGCGTACCACAACAAGGCGGTGTCACGCGAAGACTGGCGCATCGAGTCCACCGACGACGGGTCCAGGGTCCAGACGACAAGTTACACGCGGGTCCGTGAATACGCGCCGAATCGCGTGGTCATGGTATATGACCGTGTTCCCCTCGGCTGGCACGCGGTTCCGAATGACAGCAAGGATCGTAACCGGCTCTTCGTCCTGCCCGACGATGTCAATTAGCTCACCCGCCTATGACAAGCGAACTGGGAGTGATAATCGAACTTGATGTGCCGGTGAAGATGCGGGACGGAACCGTCTTACGCGCCAACGTCTTCAGACCGGACGCCCCCGGCAGGTTTCCCGGGCTTCTCACCCGCACTCCCTATCGCAAGGCGGGTGGAGGGTACGAAAGACTTGTTAACGCCGGTTACGTTGTCGCGTGTCAGGACATCCGCGGCCGATATGCGTCCGACGGCACGTTCGTCCCCTTTATGGATCCACGTACGCAGGACGGCGAAGACGGTTATGACACCATCGAATGGCTGGCTCGCCACCCAGCCTGCAACGGACGGGTAGGCAGCTTCGGAGTGTCCTACGACGCCTGGGTACAGTGGAAGGCTGCGGCCCTGCAGCCCCCTCATCTGCAGGCCATGTGCGCCTGTTCGATCCCGACGGAAATCCAGCCGCTGGACTGGCCCGGCGCCTTCCGCCCCGGCCGCAGGGCGATTTGGCTCATGTCCACAATCGCGCCGGACCTGCGCAGACGCCGCGCCATGCCGCCCCCGCACACAACGGACGAGGCACGCAGGATCTGGCATGAACTGGAACACGGCAGGTGGCTGCACCTGATCCCCTGGTCGCGCCTGCCCGACTACCTCCCGCCTGAACTGGCGGAACCGCTTCGGGAATGGCTTAAGCACCCGGCGGAACCGGTATGGAAATTCAACGAACTCTACAAGCGCATCGCCGTCCCCAACCTCGATTTCAGCGGCTGGTTCGACCACTGCAACGACTCAATGCACCACCTCGCCGGAATGCAGGAACACGGCGCAAGCGAAGCAGCCCGCCACGGCAGCCGGATGGTGCTGGGACCATGGGCTCACACAACACTCGGCCTTCGGAAATGCGGCCCGGTGGACTTCGGCCCTGCCGCTGAAGTCGATCGCATCGGCTGGATGCTCCAGTGGTTCGATCACTGGCTGAAGGACCAGCACGCTTCAATGCAGGACCGACCGCCAGTCAGCTATTTCGTCATGGGCTCCGGCCAATGGCGCACCGCGGTTTCGTGGCCACCGCAGGACACACGTGCCCGGGAACTGTACCTCCAGTCGGGTTTTGGACTTGCCGGTACCCCATGCCACGACGCCGATACTCCTGACACCTACACTTATGACCCGAGAGATCCAGTCCCGACCCTGTGGCAACCAAGTCTCTTCACGGGAGCCACTGACCGGCGCCTGCTGGATCACAGGTCAGATATCCTGCGTTACCGCACACCCCCACTGGAGACAGACATCACGATAGCGGGCTACCCGCAAGTCGTCCTCTTCGCCTCCTCTTCAGCACGGGACACGGACTTCTTTGCCAGGCTTATTGACGAGGATCCCGGCGGCATGGCGCTGGAGGTCTGTTACGGCATGGTGCGGGCGCGTCATCGCAACTCGCTCCAGCAGGAGGAACTGCTTGTCCCAGGACAGGTGGCGAAGTTCCACATCCGCCTGGGAGCAACTGCGAACTGTTTCAAGACGGGTCACCGGATCCGTCTTGAAATCACCAGCAGTGACTTCCCGAACTACGATCGGAACCACAACATCGGCCGTAACGACCTTGAAGATGTTGAAATGGTCCCCGCCCGGCAGAAGGTCCACCATTCCGCCGCAGCACCGTCCCGTCTGGTCCTGCCATGCCCGTGACCCGCGTGCAGGCAGGAAGTGCCTGGCCGCATGGCAGTGTGACTCTTGCCTGTTTAGTGTCTCCCCCCGACACCTGAACCCCGAAACCTGATGCCTCATCGCCATGACGCTTGTCCGACCCGCTTCGGCGGTCCGTCGTTCATCGCTAGTAACCCAGTAACGCGGGGGCGAGGACACGTAGGGCCGGACTTTATGTCCGGGCCTTGTGGGCAGCGACGCGGTTCGACGGGCTCACCGCAGACGAGGTCGCGCCCTACATGCCCTGCCATAGCTGAGGCCTTACCATCGCTATGGCTTTTCCTCCGACATTCCGCTAGAGTTTCGTCCGTTTCGCGGCTATCTCACGAAAGGATAGGCGTAATGCTTACAGCTTTTCTCACTTCACGCGGCCCGATTCTGAAACAGACAACCATGCGTTCACCCGCCCAGGCCGAGGTACGCCTCAAGGTCGACGCCTGCGGCATCTGCGGCACGGACCTGCATGAGCGCGAAATCAAGGGCGAGGAAGGCTTCGGTCACGAGATCGCCGGAACGGTACTTGAAACTGGAACAGCCGTGAAGACGGTCAAGGCCGGTCAGAAGGTGGCGCTGGATTCGGCATCACCGTGCGGCATCTGCGATACGTGCCATGACGGAAAGCAGGAACTTTGCACGAACCTGAAAAGCATCTGGTTCTGTCAGACCTTCGGGTTTGCCGAAGAAGTACTCGGCCCCATTGAAAGCGTGCTGCCATACGAGGGACTGGACCCGGCGGTGGCATGCCTGCAGGAACCGCTTGGTGTCGCAATCGACATGGTACGTCTCGCAGACATAACCATCGAATCGAATGTTCTTGTTTCCGGCGGCGGTCCAATCGGTCTCATGGCGCTGGCACTTGCACGTCGGGCCGGCGCAAGGCGGATCTTCCTGGTCCAGCCGAAGCGGCGCACCGGGCGAATCAAGGTGGCAAAGCAGTTTGGCGTCGATGCCATACTGGATCCCGCGGAAGACCCTGTCGAGAAGTACGACTTCGGGTGCCGGATAGACCGTATCCTGTCCACATCAGCCCCGCAGACGATGCCGTCCCTGTTCAAGGTGGCTGCCAAGGGCGCCATCATCTCGTACATCGGCATTGAACATGGCAAGGGAGCCTTCTGCACCTTCGACGTGAACGATTTTCACTTCAAGAAGCTGCAATTGCGCGCTTCATTCGCCTCCCCCGCCCTGTTCGGGCCAATGGCGTTGCGCTTCATGAAAGAGAAAGTCGTGAATGGCGAGGCACTGGTCTCCCACCGATTCGCGCTCAAGGACATTGAAAAAGCCATGCAGGTGGCCCGCAAAGACCCGACTGCCGTCAAAGTCGTGATCACACCCTGAACCCCGAACCCTGACACCTGAACCCTTCTTCCATGACCGGCAAGCAACGCATCCTGAAGACCCTCCGCTTCGAGCAACCGGACCATCCGCCTCATTTCGAGGTCATGTTCCAGCTCGAACGGCAGGCGTTCGGATTGGATTTTCCCGTCTGGGACGACTGGGGCAAGTGTCAAACACGTGCTGACAAAGACCGCCTTGTCGGCCTGTGCATGAGCATCTACGAAAAGATCGTCGAACGTTACCACTGGGATGCCCTTGCCGTGTTCTTCCCCTGGAGCGATCCTGACGGCGTCAGGGCGGCAAAGAAGGTATTCGGCGACGATATCCTGATCGGCAGCATCGTCGGCGACACCACGTGGTCCATCGAGAACATGAAGGACTGGATGCAGTTCTCGCTCGACCTGGTCGACCACCCGGAACGGATCCATGAGGCGGCCCGTGACAAAGAGGCCCGTGCCATCGCAAAGTTCAACGAGCTGGCGGAAGCCGGCGCGGAGTTCATCCACATCGTGAACGACGTCGCCTTCAACGCCGGTCCTTTCATCTCACCTGCCCAGTTCAGCGAGTTCATAACTCCCTACCTGCGCCGTGAAGTACAGCATGTCCGCAAGCTCGGCGTGATCCCGTTCGTGCATACCGACGGCAATATCATGCCTATCATCGACGACTACCTGTCGCTTGGCGCCGCGTGTTTCCAGTCGGTCGACCCGATGGCTGGGATGGACATCGCCGAGGCGAAGCGCCGTTGCCAGGGCAAGCTTGCACTGATGGGCAATGTCCAGTGCAGCCTTCTGCAGGACGGGCCGAAGGAAGCCATTCGCAAGTCGGCTCTCTATTGTCTTGAAAAGGCATCCCCGGGCGGCGGATACATCTTCGGTACGTCCAACACGATCTTCCCCGGCATGCCGCTGGAGAATTACGAATACATGTTGGAAGTGTACCGGGAGTACTGCAGAACCCCTGGAGAATGAACAGCAGAATGTCGAACAAGGAACCGCAGAATCATGAAGTTCAGACTCCTGATCCGAACTTCGTTATTCTGCGGCTCGTGGATTGTGTGGATGAGAACAGGGAGTCAAGTGTGCCCGAAGAGCGAGGGCCGAAGGACTGGTAGGGTCAAGGCGCTGCCTTGACCTCATGTACAAGGACGAGGCAGCGCCTCGTCCCTACCGTCTGGAAGACCATCGCTGATAGCACATTTACAACGGAGGAGGACATCATGAAACTGGTGGCTGGTGTTATCGGATGCGGCAGCATTGCGCGATTCCATTTTTCCGGCCTGGAGAAGGCCGGCGTCACAGTTAAATGGGTATGCGACATAGCGGAGGCACCGGCAAAACCATGGGCCGACAAGTTCAAGGCCCGTTACACTTCCGACTACCAGTCTATCATCCGTGACCCGGAGGTCAATCTCGTGGTCGTGACGGCATTCTCTTCGACACACAAGCCTGTCTGCCTCGATGCGATCGCCGCAAAGAAGGCCGTGATATGCGAGAAGACCCTGGCCGAAAATGCAGACGATTCGCTGGAGATAGTCCGTGCGTCCGAAAAGGCTGGAACGATCTTCTATACATCTTACATGAAACGTTTCATCCCGGCCATGGAACAGGCAAAGGCCCTGATGCCGTCACTCGGCCGGATTGTCTCAACCAGTATCCGCGCCTACCAGTGCTGGGGTGACCTGTGGAGCCAGGCGCCGGCTGGCGGTTTCTTCGACAGCAAGACCGGCAAGTCAGTCGTAGTTCAGAAATACGGGGGTGGCATTCTCGTGTGCGGCGGCAGCCACATTCTGGATCTCGTCGGCTTTTTCCTCGGGCGCCCGAAACGCCTCTGGGCCCGCATGCACAACCCGTCCTTCCTTGATTTCGACCTGCAGGCTGCCGCCATGCTCGAGACAGACAACGGCATCGTCCACTACGAGGCACTTGCTCATCCGCTGCACAAGGTAGGTTTTCTGCGCGATGGCTGGGATGAGCGGGTGGAAATCAACGGGTTGAACGGACGCCTCGAAGTGTACAGCGCCGAGTGGTCCCAGTTCGACCACAAGGCCTCCATGCTCGTTCACTATGACAATGCCACGGGGAACGCCACGGAGTACCGTTACCCGCCTGTTTCCCCGTTCGACCGGGCCGTCGCATTCTTCTGCGACAACATCAGCAAAGGCACACAGGGAAGCCAGTCCCGCCTGACCGGCTATGACGTGGACGAACTCATTGCCCATGTTAACGAGAGCGCTGATTCAGGGCAGGCGCTTGACGTCAAGTGGCGGATCTGAAAGGGAGATGAGAGATGAAGAAGGAAATGATCCGTGCATGCCTGGGCATCCTGGTTCTGTGCGCTTCCGTGTTTTGCGCAGCCGGGGCTGAGACTAACGAAGTGACCGCGGAACAGTGGCAGGGGTTCTTCCCTTTCGGCAAGAGCCTGCAGGCCGTGCAGGGGATGAAACCACAGGAGAGGGCCTATTCGATAGTCGATGCAGACGGGAAGGTAATGGGCTGGGTATTCCGCACCGACCAGGTTGATCCGCAGGTGCGCGGCCAGATGGCCCAGGTCCCAGTGTTGGTGGGCCTGTCGACCGAGGGACGGGTGATGGGCATCCAGGTGCTGCCCAACAAAGAAACGCCCGCCTACTTTCAGAAGCTTGGCGAGAGCTTCACAAAACAGTTTGAAAACCATGCCGCCGACAATACCCTCTCGAAACTCGATGCCGTGACAGGGGCAACGCGATCCTCATCCGCAATCATCAAGGACGTGGCAGCTGCCGTGAAGGCAGTAATGCAGTTGCAGTCCGTGCAGAAAGAACTCAAGCCACCTGCCGATGCTCCTGCGTCAAAGGTCAAGTAGGCTGGTTCTTCAAGGCAACAGACGGGCACGGTAGAAGGCGCGCGACCGGACGGCGGCATCCCCTACAACGTTTGACACCGCCGGAAGATTCGTAACGACAAGAAGGCCCCACCCGCCCGGCAGATTGGTGCTGACCTCTACGCGGTAGCTGTAGCCTGTTTCTCCGCACAAGATCACCCTGGCAACGGTATCTGTCCGGGTGATACCGCTCATCTCGATGCTGGATCCGCCGGTAGACGCACCGGGTGGAACAAGCCTGTACCGCGTGTAGCCTTCACGCCCCCGGCTGACCACATTCGTCAAGTTGCCGGCCGGCGCAAGCGGCGGAGTCGGCCTGTCGCCGCCCGCAAATGCCGCAATGGCAACAGCGTTGGCTCCGAATACACCACCGGTGATGACAGGCCTGAAATCGCCGGCCTCAGGGTTCACCAGGCGTGGCTCAACCTGGTTGATCCGGTTCCGTGCCACGATCAGGGCCTCATTGCACGTGGGATTGCCGGGCTGAGCCCCGGCACTGCCTCCGAGAATTGACAGGTTGGTCATGTCCGGCGGTCCGTTCCAGATCAGGTTGCCCTCAATCCACAAGTTTGTGTCGGCGCGTGACGGGTTCGGTATGTTCCACCCCACTGGTGGTACAACATCACCGCCAATCGTGAAGTGCTGATACTGGCTCCGGAAGCCGGCCGGGTTGTAGACAATATTGTTGCAGATGCTCACGTTACGGTTCGGGATGCATTCGGTGTCCGGACCGACCGTTCCCCATCCACCGGCTGCGTTGTAGTTGGTACAGATGGCCGCGCTGACGCCCTGACGGCTGCCATGCGTCACCTCGATTGCGTGATCATTGGTGCCCGCCTTGTAGAGCGTGTTGTAGGCCATAAGGATGTTGTAACCGCCGTGCACGCCCAACCCGACCGTCCCCGTGTGGTGAATCACGTTGTTGATGAACTTGATATCGTAGGCTTCGTAGTGGAGCCACGGCGAGACCATGTAGTCAAACGTAGTGCCCTGCCCCGCCGCGAAACCGCCCGTTCGCGCGTCATAGAATTCGCACGCTTCCACGCGGAACTGGGCCGAACCGCCCTTCAGGTAGGCACCCCACTCCGCTGCGTCGTGGAACCTGGACCTGACAATATGGCCGTACTGCACTCCAACGAAGTCCAACGCGTTGTCGTAGGCGCCCCATGCCTCGGTCAGCTCCACATACACGTACTTGCACTGATTTGCCTTGATTGCTTCCTGCGCCGCATGGTTCGTCGGATTGTTGCCGTTCACCTGGCAGTCACGGATGAGCACGTTCCGGCACTGTTCCAAGTGGATGCCGTCGCTCCCGTATTCCATCCAGTCAATCCGGAGTCCCACCAGGTACAGGTAACGGCAATCATAGATGTTCATGTCGGGCATGCGCACCGATCCGACAGGTCCTGCGGCCTGCACGATCACCGGACATGAGGATGTTCCATACCGTTGCTGCCAGTAGGAGGGAACCCCGTTGCTGTGCACTCCCGGGTTCAGCCATATGCGAAATCCGCGACCCGTAAGAAGCGTTGATGACGGTATCCGTCCCCATGCAGCTGTGATTGTCAGCAGGGCCTCGTTACTTGAGTTGCCGCTGTTACCGTCATTGCCTGACACTGCATCGACCCAGATATTGCTCAGCACAGGCGACCCGATATCGTAGCAGAAAGGTTCCGTGGTTTGAGCCCGGCCACGGCACAGCAATGCCATCCACAGGCACAGGAACACCGAGGCGAATCTGGACGCATTTGTCATGGTTTAGCCTCTGCCGGAGTCCTGTCATCCCTGCCACGCCGGAACATCGCGTGGGCGGCGGCAACCTGGTCGCTGTCGCCCACGACGAACACCTGGTCACCGGCTTCAAACGGTATGGCCGGGTCCGGATTGGCCATCTGCTGGCCACTGCGCTCGATACCGACAACAGTGGCGCCGGTACGACGCCGGAGCTGCATGTTCTTCATGCTGCGCCCGACCACCCATCCGCCTTCCGGTATCACCACCGGCTTGAATTCCATGTTGAAAAGGCCCGGGGCTGTTCCCGACGACGTGTTGCCGGATCCGCCCTGCGTTTCTCCGGCGCCGGGACCGTGCTCCCCGAGCATCGAGATCAGGGATGACTGCGCGCGCGCATATATGCGGACAAGTTTCCACCACATCCACCACGCAAGCACAAGGATCAAGGGCACCAGGATCGCCAGCACGCGCACTGGAGGCATCAGCGTGGACGAGAGTATAACGGTAAACAACCAGACCCCGGCGCAGCCAACCAGCAGCAGGATTCGTGACAGAAAGAGGCGCAGTGGACCGGCCCACGTGCCAGTGATGCCAATCGGAATGCTTATCTCGGCAAATACCATCGCAAGCGCATCGACCTTGCGGATTGTTGCGATGTAGAGCGGCAGACCGGCCAGAACACAGGCCAGCCAGAGACAGGTGGTGAACACAGTTCGTGGCACCGACAACCGTGCAGCAAGCCCGGGATACTGGCTGCCAACCACTCCGCCGGCAACAAACAATGCCGCCAGGATGGCGAGATTGACTCCTATCACAACGAAAGAACGACGAACCGCGAGGCGAACCGGTCCGGCAACAGGCCGGCTCCACAACCTGGTTATCCATTGCCCGTACAGGTCACTCCACGCAAGCCATCTCTTCCCGACTCCGGTAACCAGGAGTCCATCTGACACGCGGTCCATGCCGCGCATGAAGAAAGGACTCAGGAGAGTCGTTATCACCGCCACTGTAACACCCACGCTGTAGACCACGTCCCGCGTGGCCCCTGTTGTCACGCCCAGTGCCGCAATGATGAATGCGAACTCGCAGATCTGCGCCAGGCCTGCTCCCGTCCTCACTGCCGTCGCGGGGTCGGACCCCATTGACAGCGAACCCACCGTACCGTTGACGAACTTGCCGACCATCACCAGCACCGTCACTGCCAGTATCGGTATCCAGTGCTGGACAGCAACGGCAGGATTCAGCATCAGGCCGATCGATACAAAGAACACGGCACCAAACAGATGCCTGAATGGTTCAACCAGCGCCGTAAGGCGTTCCCTGTCCTTCGCCTCTGACAGTATGGCGCCGACGAGCACGGCGCCCAGTGCAACGCTCAGTTTCAGCCTGGCTGCCGCCAGTGACACCCCGAAACATATCCCCAGTATCACGACCACGATCAGTTCTTCGCTGCGTGACCGCCCGACGTAGTTGACAAGCTTCGGCAGTGTCAACAGGCCCCCGACAACGATCGTGATCAGGAACACCGCCATGAGCCCAAGCTGGACCCCTACACCGTTTGAACCCAGCGTCCCGGTGACCGCCACGCCGTTGAGCAGCGCAACAAGGACAACTGCCAGGAGATCTTCAACGATCGTTATGCCGACCAGCAGGGTGGCGTACTTTTCCTTCGCCCGGCCCAGTTCCTGCAGCATCCGGGCGAGAACTGTGGTGGAGGAATCGCAGACAATGCCCCCGAGAAAAAGGCTTTCAACCGGCGACCAGCCCAGCCAGCGACCCAGCTTGTACCCAAGCCATACCATCACCGTTACATCCAGCACTGCCGTTACGATGGCCGGCAAACCAACCCTCAGGATTCTCCTGAGGTTGAATTCCAGTCCAAGAGAGAACATCAGGAAGACAATCCCGAGGTTGGCAAGCGTCCGGATAGTAGCCTCGTCGCTGATGAACGCGAACGGCGGAGTGTGCGGCCCTATGATCAGGCCCGCAATGACGTAGCCCACCACTTTCGGTTGATGCAGAGTATGAAAAACGAACGCGGCCAGTCCCGACACCAGCAGCACAACAGCCAGATCCTTGAGAATCGTCAGGTTTTCCATCGATCAGGCTTTCGGGGCATGCGACGCCAACAGATCCAAACGCGAGGCTTCTCGCACAGCGCAACCAGAGCAGGCTAGCCAAAGTCGCGGGACCAGTCTAGTGTGGAGATCCTGACGGCTCGACTGAGCAGGCACCGAACCAGCAACCCGGCGATACTGCTCATCGCAGTGACCTCGTGCTGCGGCATTCCCGATCCGTGTGGTCTACGGAGCCAACTTGACCAGCACCAGCCTGCCAACCCCGGTCAATAGCAGGACTAATCCGAGTGCACTGACAATCGCGGCACCTGTGGGCAGATCAAACAGGTACGAAGCATATAGCCCCCCCACGCTTGATAGAGTGGCCACAGTCCACCCGATGATCAGTTGCGTCCTCAACGCTGCCGCAAGAATGCTTGCACATACGGCAGGAATAATGAGGTATGAGAAGATCAGAAGAACACCTCCCATCCTCACAAAGCTGGTAACAACAATCCCGAACAGCATATAAAACACAAAATCCCACACCCAGAGCTGCACACCTTCTGTCTTCCCCTGCTCCTGCGCAAAAGACAGGAGAAGGAACTTCCGGCGAAAGACAAAATGGACAATCCCCACCCCCGCAAACAGTCCAAATGTGCGAAGAACTTCGGCCGGCTGAACCAGGAGAATTTCGCCAACCATTGTCCGCCGCAACTCCTCATTGCCCTCGGGGCTTCGGCTCAGGAGCAGGAATCCGGATGCTGCTGCCACCACGTATACGATACCGATGAGCGCCTCCTGCGGCACCCGTTTGCCGCTTGGACGTGTCAGGGTAAGGATAGCAGCACCGACAAAAGTGAAGCATCCTGACCATGCCGTAGTCTGCCAGTCATGAGCGTCATGGCCCAACAGGATGGCCAGACAGATCCCGAGGGCCGCAACCTGGGCCAGCGCAAGATCGACAAAGATTATCTGTCGCCTCACAATGTGAAGCCCCATGTAAACCAGTATGCCCGGCAAGAGGAGACAAGCCAGGAAGGGCCACTTCATGATTTCAAGAGCTTCGCTCATTCCTTATTCCCTCCTGTCCCACCACTGTCACTCAACGCCGTGGCCAGTGCCGTCACCAGGTGGTCTATCAGTTCGATGTACCCGGCTTCTGTACCCTTAACACCACCTGGATACTGAGTGAAATCAACAATACTTGCTGCCGACTGTGCCGAAACCTTCTCGGCCGTTCTCCGGTTCTGATAGGGCTCGACAACAATTACCCTGATATTTTCCGCCTTCATGGTGGTCACCACCTCCGCCAGATGCGCAGGCGACGGCGGGATGCCAGGCTTCGGTTCCAGGAAGACGTCCATCTTCAGGCCAAACCTGCTGGCGAAATAGGGCCATGAGTTGTGGAAAGCCACCACACGCCTGCCGCGGAACGGCTCCAGCTGCTTCTGCCAGCCCGCCAGCTTCTCATCCATGCGGTCGCTAAACGCCTTCAGCCGTTCTTGATACAAGGTTGCGTTCTGCGGGTCCGCCACGACCAGAGCTTTGGCAATCTTTTCTGCCGCATGCCTTGCGTTTACGGGATCTGTCATGTAGTGCGGATTTCCCATAGCGTGTATGTCGCCCTTGGATCGATCCAGCTCCGTCGGTACTTCGAGGAGCGTCAGACCTTCCGCGCAGGCGACATGACCGGGTTGACCGGCTGCAATCTTCGTGTTCCGCGCCCCTTCGATCAGAGGCGGTAGCCATCCAATCTCGAGTTCAGCGCCACCTTCAATAAGCACGTCCGCTTTCGACAGCTTAGTGATGTAACTCGGCTTAGGCGCCACAAAGTGAACATCCTCAGCCGCCTGGGCAAGTACGGCGACTTCAATCCTGTCGCCTCCTATTTCGCGGGCAATGGCCCCGAAATCGGGCGTAGTTACCACAACACTGAGCTTCCTCTCCGCGGCAGCGCCTTGCAGGCACAAAGCCATAGCGAGAACAAGTATCCAGACATGTTGTTTGGTCATATGACTTCTCCTTCCTCTGCTCAAAACTTATGTGCGGCATGCGCTCCGATTGACACCATCCACTGGAGGTATGCCTCGGTAACGTCTTCTTTCCCCTCAACGGTCGCATATGAGCCACGGTTGACCTGCAGGCGCAGCCGTGAGAACTCCGACGGTGTGAAGTCAAGCATGGCGCCGGTGCGGTGACTGATCCTGCCTTTCTCGTTCGTTCCGTCAGGCAGTTCTGAGTCATTCATCAGGCCAACCTCTTCCCATCGGATTCCTCCACGCCAGCGAGGAAGAAAGCCATACACGGCCTGAACGTAGTAACCATCCTGGTCGTCCAATCTGCTTGTCCCAACCAGTTGCGGCATGAGGTCATGGCCCACAACCTCCAGATCCCTGTGACGGCAGAAGTATTCGCCCTGCACAACGAAGTCGTCTGCTCCGTAGGCCTGCGGAGCGCTGTACTTGTAAATGAAATCCCCGCACCAGAACGTGTTGACACCATCAAGCCAGTGGTCTTCCAGACCATCTCCATTGCCGTCGTGTGCTTCCTGGTGTTGTCCCGAAGCACCGGATATGCCCACCTGTAATGCGTGGTTCCCGGGCAGATCCGGACTGCATTTCAGCCAGGCAACTCCAGTTCGCGGCCCATCATATGACGGCAGTGGTTCCTCACCGCCGTAGGCGAACATTGTCTCGTTCTCGCCCTGAAAGGCCTCGATGCCGGCCAGCAGGTAGAATGGGGTCGGCGCCAGCCACGAAACCTGCACACCTTTGTCATTCAATCCGTGATCCCCGAGGCAGAGCTTGAAGACAAGGGGTTGATCAGTGAAGTCCCACTGGTGCGAGTGCTGCGCATTGATGTAGCCGAAATCACTGTAGAACTTGCCGCCACGCAGCTTGAAGCCACCTGGAAGGCTTGTCGTCTCCATTTCGGCTGTCTCGAGTTCCGCGCCTTCTTCCGAGACTGCGGCGATGGCAGAACCCTTGAAGTACGGGTCCACGTTTGCGGACAACTGCAGCTCCAGATGCCGCATGTTGAGACCGTTCTCAACGCCATGATGGTGGTGTTCTCCATCGCTGTGGACATGGCCGAACCCGGAGATCTCCTCCATGGTGTGACTGATACCCTCTTCCGAATCATCGGTGTGGTAGTACATGTCCACTATCACTGACATGTCGGGGTTGAACGACTCCGGGGCACGTACCAGCGCTGATCCGCTTGATGCTGTCGGATTCTGCTGCGCATGAGCAACCTGCGTTGCTACAACCACCGCTCCCGCGACCAGGGCCTGAATGAAAACACTGCGAAGGTTCATGTTACACTCCTCCTGTTAAGAAAAACTCGAAGTGGGCAAACTGCCCGTATGACTATCTGCAACGACCGGAACGTCGTCAGCAGACAGGAGGAGCGCGTGCCTGGGTTGGTTCGCGCAGACAAGGAGAACCAGGTATCGAGACGTGAATGACCACTTCGTCGGCAAGAATATCCCCGGAAACCGGAGTAACGTGTGAAGGCGAAGTGACTACTGGCGTGTTTGCGAGCTGGCAGACTGGACACGTCCCGGCATCGTGCGAGGCAGCACCGTCAGAACGATGCTCCCTGTGAAACGTCGACAGGATAACACCCACGCCAATGAACAGCAGAAACAATACGCTGCCGACTATTCTGTTCCACCGCTTGTTCATAAATCCCAGCCAATCAAAACAGTTTTTAGCATGCTACTCAGGATCAACGCTGTCAAGATCATGAACCGCAACGGCCTTCAACGTCACCGGCATGCATCCAGCCACTCGCATTTCTGCAATAGTAATTTATTAGTCCCCACCCTCTCACGGAGATGGAATTGGAACCATTCTTGGGTCGGGATGTACGGTTTTCTCTCCTCACCCAAAAGCATTCTCTGCGTCGGAATCGCGGAATCGAGCGGTTCGCGTGAACAACTCAGATCGTCACTGCCGACACTCCGCCATTGACACTTGCGTACCGGCTCGCAACAACTCGCAGCTGGTGGCAGGGCATCTCGCGCCTGCCACCAGCACACCGATCTACTTCTTCGGGCACTTCTTCAGGCACATGAACCAGTCCAGGCATTTCACATCCGGATCTGGCTTGGTCATGCGATCCTTGGCGGCACCGCAGGATCCCGGAGGTGGTACGATCACATCGTCACCAGGCTGCCAGTTGGCAGGCGTCGCTATTTTGAACTGGTCCGAGTACTGCATCGCCGTCAGCAGGCGCTTCACCTCCTGCATGTTCCGCCCATTACTGAGCGGGTAGTACAGGATGGCCCGGACCTTACCGTCTGGATCGATAATGAATACCGCGCGCACCGCCTGCGTGTTGCTCGCTCCGGGCTGCAGCATGCCGAACGCCTTTGATACTTCCATCGTCAGGTCGCTGATGACCGGGAAGTTGACTTCGACACCTTTCATGCCCTTGTACTCGATCTTCTCTTTGATCGTCCTCAGCCACGCGATGTGACTATAGGTGCTGTCGATCGAAAGGCCCAGCAGCTTGCAGTTCAGCGCCTCGAACTCCGGCTGCATGGATGCAAACGTCATGAACTCCGTCGTGCAAACCGGCGTAAAGTCAGCCGGGTGCGAGAAGAACACCACCCATTTCCCTTTGAAATCGTCAGGAAAGTTGAGCGGACCCTGTGTTGTCTCGGCCTTGAAGGCCGGGGCCTTCTCTCCTATCAGCGGCAATCTCCGTATCTCGTCACTCATTCCTAATCCTCCTTGTTGTTGTTTGCCTGAACTCCAGATTCCATTTAGTGGTCGCACACGTTGTTGCCCGACACCAGTGTCCCCGCAAGGTAGGCCTCTGCAAGTGCTTCAGGCGTTTCAGCAGGTGCGCCGACAACAACCTTGATGCCATTTTCGGCAAACAGGGACTGAGCCCGCTGCCCCATTCCGCCCGCAATAATGACATTCACGCCCTGCTGGTGCAGCCAGCGGGGCAGGACGCCGGGCTCGTGGGGCGGAGGCGTAAGCATCTGCTTGCCGCCCAGTTTCTTCGCCTTTTCGTCAATATCAAGCAGCGCAAACTGCTCGCAGTGCCCGAAGTGCATGCACAGCTTGCCTTCCGCCACCGGTATGGCTATCTTCATATCCGTCTCTCCTTTTTTGTCCGACCTGTCTTCTGCCTGTACCGATACACGCTCCTCGGAAAGCGCAAGTATCGGTGCCACGATCCGTTCAAACGCTTTGGCCGTTTCGGTACGGCTGTAGTGATAGACGAACGGCTTGCCGGCGTCGCAGGCCTCACCCACGGCAGGGTCAATTGGAATCCTGCCCAGGAACGCTACGCCCATATCCGACGCCATCCTTTCCCCGCCGCCTTTCTTGAATATGTCGGTGACTGTCCCGCATTTCGGGCAGACAAAACCGCTCATATTCTCCACAACTCCCAACACCGGAATGTCCAGATGCCGGCAGAAAGTAATGGACCTTCGCACATCGGCCGTTGACACATCCTGCGGAGTTGTAACGATCACGGCCCCGTCAATCGGTGATGCAAGCTGACAGACCGACAATGGCTCGTCGCCCGTTCCCGGGGGAGAGTCAATAACGAGGTAGTCAAGGTCACCCCACGCTACATCCTTGAGGAACTGCTTGATGACCCCTGTTTTCATCGGACCCCGCCAGATAACAGCGTCATCGCGGCTCTTCAGCAGGAAGCCGATTGACATGATCTTCAGGCCGGCCTTCTCCACAGGTTGAAGCGCTTCGCCAACTACCTGTGCAGCAACGTCATCGAGCTTGAGCATTTTCGGGATGCTGGGACCATGGATATCAACGTCCAGCAGGCCGACCTTTCGCCCGGCAAGAGCCAGTGAAACTGCCATGTTGGCAGCAACGGTACTCTTCCCAACGCCCCCTTTGCCCGAGAGAACCATGATCTTGTGCCGGATACGCCCCATTCGCTCTTTCATCGACTGCTCTTCCAGAAAAGCATCCATGTTCTCTTCTGGATCGTCGTGTCCGGAAGTACACCCCGATGACCCACCGCACGATTCGTTTCCCGCTGCACCAGCTCGCCTCTTCTTGTCGTGTTCCATTCCACTTTCCTTTCTCTGAGATCATAATGTGACTACCGTCCCGACACCGAAGGACAGACAACGGCCGGGGAAAGCATTTGAAAGAGCCAGAACCGCCCTTTGCCCGGTACAATGCGCAGGGTAGAAGGTTCGCACGGAAAACCGGCGCAGGCAGTCCACCGTCCATGCTATCCGCTCATCGGAAGCGTTATGCAGATGCATGCCGCCCATCACGGCCAGGATGGGCTGATTCTCTGTCAGTTTACAGATATAGTCGAGAGTATTGACTACGCCCGCATGTGCACAACCCAGCAGGACAACGGTTCCGTCACGAGTTTTGAGAAAGATGGATTGGTCATCCTGAAGGTTGTCAGGCTGTCGACCCGCCGCATCGACGCAGAATCCTTCATCAACCTGTTCTTCGGCGTGGTTGCGCGGGACCTCACCTGTCAGGAAGACACCAGCGGCTATTTCGCAAGGTGCTGTCACATCGTGAAACTCTGCCCGACCGTGAATCGCTTCGATACATCCCGCGGGTACTCCGATATCCCGCACTCCGGACGATGACCTGTGGTACTTGGGAAGCAACGCGCATGGATGTGCATGAACATCCACCTTCCCGCCAGCCAATGCCAGAACATCGGCAATTCCGCCAACGTGATCATAGTGACCGTGGCTCAGCGCGATGACATTCACCGCATCTATCTCGACACCCAATCGCTTTGCGTTGTGGACCAGCAAGGAGCTCTGTCCCGCGTCAAAGAGAACACATTGAGCCCCAACGTCGATCCAGACAGCCATGCCATGTTCTCCCATTACACCAGACCGCGCCACGCAGTTCTCGACGAGGACAGTTATGGAGACCAACGAACTCATTTGCTAGAATTCCCCCACCCTGAGCAGCAGCAACGTGCATGCTTTCACCGCCTCGACCCCTAAATTCCGTAGTCGTTCCTGCAAGGCGTCGTTCTCGGCGCCGGGGTTGAATATCACACGGCGCGCGCCGCTATGCATAATGTCTTCAGCAATTGCCGCCTGGTTCTGCGCCGACAGATAGACCGAGACCGTATGTACGGGTGCCGGAATTGCGCGCAAAGTCGCATAGCACTGGATACCCTCGATAGCCTTAAGCCCCGGATGTACCGGGTAGGGCGTGTGTCCATTTTCCCTGAGCAACATGACAGCCTGGTAGGCGTAGCGTTCCGGCTTATTGCTCGCACCAACGACAGCAACATTCACTTTGTCCTCCCTACCAAGCTCCAGGCATCAGCTTTATCACCAGCCGCATGCGCTTTCAGGCGTGCCACGACGGTCTCTCCCGCACGCACGCGATCGCCCGGTTTGACCACAGTCTCCACATCCCTGGCCGGCAGGTAGACATCAAGCCTGGACCCGAACTTCATCATCCCTATCCGGTCTCCCGCAGCAACCGGCACCGTGCAATCATGTGGCAACCAATAGACTACCCTCCGGCATACTGGACCCACGATCTGACATACCAGGCATCGCGTCCGCTTTCCGGCAATCAGTAACTTGTTATGCTGGTTCACTTCAGAAGACTTCTCCTGGAACGTGAACAGCCGTTTACCAGGGAAATAACCCAGGAATGACGCATTTCCCGCAATCGGGGCACGGTTTACATGGACGTCAAACAGGCTTAGGAAGATGCTGATGCGAATACAGAACGCGTTCAGGTAGGTGTCTTCCTGTATGTGCCGTATTGAGGCAACAACCCCGTCTGCACCAGCCACCACCACATCTTCTTCACCCGGAGGGACGCGTTCCGGATCGCGAAAGAAATACAGGAAATAACCTATGACTATGGCGCCAGAAAGAAGACAGACCCACGACATCACAGTAGCAGCGACCAATCCGAACAACGCAGCGGTGACAATCACAAACGGCACCACTTCACGTCTGACAGGCAGGAACTTTTTCACGTACTCACTTTCTCCCACACTGCCCGGATATCCGCCACAAGAGCGCCATCACAGTTTTCAACAATCGTGCGTCCTTCCAGTTGTGCCGCAGTAACAGCCCGGTCGTAGCGGACCCGGCCGGCTATGGTGGCCCCGACGCGTTTTGACTCCGCCTCAATCTCCACGGCCATCTCCGGGTTCAAATCCCACTTATTAACGCAGACTTTTGCCGGGATACTGAAATGCCGCGCAAGCTCCAGGACGCGTTTCATGTCGTGCGCCCCGCACATGGTCGGCTCCGTGACCACCAGCACCTGCGATGCGCCACTTATGGACGCGATTACCGCACACCCTGTTCCCGGCGGCCCATCGACCAGCACCAGGCTCTTGTGGTGAGCCCTCGCCTCTTCACGTGCCGCTTCCCGCACCTTGCTTACCAGCTTGCCGGAGTTTTCTCCGCCCGGCTTCAATCGTGCATGTGCCATCGGGCCAAATCGCGTATCCGACAGAAACCATTCTCCGCTGATCCGTTCCGGGAAATCGATCGCCTTCACCGGACATTCCGAGACACAAACGCCGCACCCCTCACAGGCCGTGGGGTCAATCGTGAACGTGTTCTGATCCAAAGCGTAGCCGGCTTGTTTCATTGCATCGATGAAATCCGCCGATTTGATCGGGCAGGATCGGACACAAGCGTCACAGGCCTTGCAGGTACGCGATGCTTCAGCAATAAAGCTGCTGATGGAATCAACACCGACACTCCGAACCGCGCCAAACCGGCATCGAGCCAGACAGATGCCGCAACCACGACAATCTTTCTGGCGAATTATGGCTTCATTGCCGCACCTGAATTCCTCACGGTACCTGACTTCTGGCGCCAGCAGCAGGTGCAGGTCAGCCGCATCCACATCACAGTCGGCCAACACCACGCCGCTGGCCAGGGCCGCAAACGAGGCAACCAGGCTGGTCTTGCCGGTGCCGCCCTTCCCGCTAATCACTACTATTTCGCGCATCTATGCCTGCCTTCCAACTCTACCCTGGCTGATGACCATACAGCCCACCGGTGCCCCTATGTCCGAGGCTATTGCCGGACACTTTACCGTAAGTAGAAAGAACACGGTCTTGTGGACATCAGATAGCGTTTCGTAGTTACCCTGCCCCTTCGCAATAACCATGTCTGCCCCATCGTACAGAGCCCGAAACTCAGCAGAGCATTCTGCCAGAAGTGTTCCGGGAGCATCTGAACCGTTGGCGACAACCGGCACAATGCCGGTGATTCCGGCGGCATCAGCATCTGCAATGGTGGCATCATTGATGACAGGTCCGCCCCTGACTGCCACTGTGACCTTCTCCAAAGGCAGTGCCTCAATCAACAGGCGGTCAAAAACGATCTCTCCGGCGTTGTCTGCCAGGTAAAGGATGGATCGGGCTTCGTCCGCTGCCCGAAACAAAAGCTCAACATGCCCAACGAGAGACATCTCCCATATGGTTTGCATGTGTTTCGCCATGTCTTCGGGCACAAGCCGAAGTTTTGAGCCTGCATCCAACAAATTCCCGGCAATCGCCAGGCGCACTACAGCCTCGTGAGGATCCGGCCTGCTCCGGGCAGTTTCTGCAAGGGTTGGCAACAAGTCGAGCGCCACACGGTTCATTTCATCCTTAAGCTCCCTGTACGGATCGGCCTGCCCGGTCTGCTCCCTGACCATACGTTGTATGCGCTGGGCAATGGCAACCGGCATAACCGACCAGTCGCTATCGGCAACATCGTGAAGAAGCTGCCGGAGCAGCACATCCTTCTGCACACCATTGCTGGCAGCCATTTCAACGGCCTCAGCCGCCTGGCGGATGAAGCATGGAATACACTCGATTGCTGTCTTCATCGCGACGGCCCCGACATCATCCGGTAGCGTCTGCCTGCCCGCATGAAAGCGTGAATGTTCTCAAGAGGAGTCTCCTGCGGGAGATCGCAGCCAGTGCTCAACACGAAGTCCCGGCAGGAATCCATGCGCCTGAGAAGATCGGTAGTCTCCGTTTCAACATCCTTCGGGCGCCCCGAAAGGATCGTGCCAGTCGGGGAAATATTACCCATGACCACTATGCCCGGCCGCAAGTGTTCAGCCACAAACGGAAGATCAACACCTGCTGCCGGTGAATCAAGACTGACGGCATCAACGCCTGACTCCGCCATTCGCCCGATGAGATGCATCGTGTTCCCGCATGTGTGGTAGATTGTGGCCACCCCGGTGTACCGGCAACTGTCAACGAGGTGTTTGACGTAGGCTGCGGAGAACTGCCAGAAGTGGTCAGGGCCGAGCATTACGGCGCTCGGTTCAAGAACACACAAAACCTGTGCACCGGCAGCAACAAGGAGTTGCACATACTGCTGTATCTTCTCTGTCGTGAACTGGCAGACTGCCTGCAGATCTTCCGGGCGAAGAATAGCGGCCATCGCCGCTTCTTCCGCACCCAGGATCATGGCGGCCAGCGAGTACGGGCCCGTGACATAGGCGCCCTTCATGATATTCGGTGGCAGGCCGATGCTCATGAGCTTGATGGTCTCCACGTATCCGAGCAGTCGGGAATCGAACGAAATATTGATTTGCCTGTACACAGCCAAGTCGTCCGCAGAGTAGGTATCCTTTACTACTGTGGCCGACTCCGCCTTGGGGAACACAGTATACCGCCCCAGCGCATTCGCCTCGACGGCCAGGTCCATGAGAGGGAAAATGACATCGGGTTTCACGGCCTCGGCAATAGCCCGCATCACACGGAAATGCTCACCGTAGTTCTGCTGAGCCAGTTTTATTGTGCAACCGGTGATGTTCAGCCCGGGAAAACCGACAAGCGGGACAACGAGTCGCCGTTGTTCATTCCGGGCAAGTGCAATCATCTCAAGAAATGGTTTCTGTATCACACCGTCTCCATTAGCAGTCCCATGTTCGCCATCGCCACACCAACGGTTTCGCCAGGCCCGGCTTCTGTGTCACGGTTCCCGCCGTCAGACGCATACCAGCGCCTGCTTCAGGTCATTCACAATATCTTCAACTGGCTCGATCCCCATCGAAAGCCTGACCGTGTTCTGCGCTACACCAAACGTCGTGCGCCGTTCCGGCGGCAAGTACAGCATCGTGGTGAGGTACGGTATGCATATCAGGCTTTCAGTAGCGCCAAGGCTGACAGCGTGCACCACGGTTTTCAGCGCAGAGATGAACCGCTTCGCATCCTCCTGCGACCGGCCGACATCAAATGCCAACATACCACCAAAGCCACCATGCATCTGGCGAAGGGCAATGCCATGGCCCGAGTCACCATGTAGCCCGGCATAGTGAACTTCACTGACCTTCGGCTGCCTGCACAACCATTCCGCCACGGCCATCGCATTCCCTGCCATCCGCTCCGCACGCAAGTTGAATGTCTTCAAGCCCCGATCGAGAAGGGAAGCCGAATACGCATCCAGCGTGGAGCCTATAGCCTGACGAGTAAACCAAAGCTTGTCATAGTCTTCCTTTGAACCCGCTACAGCACCTGCCATAAGGTCGTTGTGTCCCCCAAGGGCCTTGGTCGCGCTGTGCACCACCAACTGAGCCCCGAGTTCAATGGGATGCTGGTGATGGGGCGTTGCGAACGTGTTATCCACTACCAGGCGGGCACCGGACCGATCGGCAGCCTTGCGCGCCGCCTCAATGTCAATAATCTTGCACAGCGGATTGGTCGGGCTCTCCAGGAAGACCATGGACGTGTTGGCCTTGACATGCTTCTCCATGCTGGAGCTTTCATCGGCGTTAAGCCATGTGATTTCCACCCCCAACCGCTCCAGGATCAGCGACACCTTGTAGTGAGCGCCGTAAGAATCGTTGAAAAGAATGAGATGATCGCCCGACTTCAGATACGTGAGATATACGAGCGTGCAGGCAGCCATGCCGGAAGTGCAGACAACGCAATCCTCGGCACCTTCCAGCGCCGCAATCTGTTTCTCCACGGCACGTACAGTTGGGTTATCGTCCCTGTGATAGGTGTACCCGTCTATCTCTCCGTCCGTGATCTTCCGAAGCACCTCAAAATCCCGGTACTCGTAGTTCACAGCGTGAACAATAGGGGTTACCATCGGGCGATTTCCATATGGCGTAAGCGGATCTCTCACTACTCTTTCTCCTCTCGCATCGGTACCATGCTCCTCACTGTTCCCGCGTCAGGCCATCGAACGCTTCTTCATCTCACTGATGGCGATTTCCGCCGCGTTTACCAACTGATATGCGATGGGCGAAGCCGTCAACGCCGGATGCGTACCAGTCTGGAACGTGGCGATGTCGTCTGCCGTCATGCGCTGATGAATGCAGGCGCTGATCGTATTGATGAGTTCGCCGCCACTCTTGGCGCCGGTGACCTGCCCACCGATAAGAACCTGACTGCCTGTCTCGAACAGCAGTTTCACCTTCAGCGGTGCACCACCGGGCATGCAGCCGGGATGCCTGTTGACTGATTCGGATTCACCCATGGCTATGTCATATCCCTTTTCCCTCGCTTGTGCCGTAGTCAAGCCGGCCGCTGCGAAGGCACAATCGCCCAGGACAGTCGAGTACACGCCGATAACCCCGAGATTGACCCTGTTTGTCGCAAACAGGTTTGAACCGGCGATTCTGGCTTCCATTGTCGCGATTGAAGCCAGCTTCAGCGCCGATGGTTTTCCGTCAAAGAACGAAACCTTGTCTGCGCAATCACCAGACGCATAGATCGCCCGATCGCTTGTCTGCATGTAACGGTTAACCTGCACACCACCGGTGGGTCCGATATCAAGACCGGCCGTCTTCGCCACCGCAGTGCTGGCAACAGCGCCGATGCCGAGGATCACCATGTCGGCGTCAACAGCTTTTCCATCCGCCAGCCGGACCTGTTCGACAGAAGCCCCGCCTTCGAAGCCTGCCACCTTTGCATCCAGTAACAAGTTTATGCCCTGTCGCTTCAGCGTCTCCTCGGCTTTTACGCAGAAATCCTCGTCGTAAACCAGCTGAAGACAATGAGTTAACATCTCTACAATGTGAATTTTCATGGCAGGCCGCCGCCGCTTGCATTCTTCGGCGATTTCGACCCCTATGAAACCGCAGCCGACGATGCAGAGACTGCGCGCTTTGTCCATGGCGGCAAGGACACCGGTGAGGTACTCGACATCCTTGCGAATCGCAAAAATATTGCTCTTGTCCCGACCCGGTATGGGGGGAACCATCGGTTCTGAGCCAGTCGCCAGAACCAGGCGGTCGAAGCGAAATTCATCGCCTCCCTCGGCCTGCACCGTCTTATTCTTACGGTTAAGAGACACGACGTTCCCAATCGCAGACTCAATGCCATTCTTTGCAAGCACGTCGTCGGCTGGGATGAGGTTCTTTTCAGGGCTCCCCACGACCCCGAAGGCATACGGAATGCCGCACGGAATCGACACCTTCTTCTCCCTCCGGATCACCAGGATGCTTTTCCCCGGATAGTGCCTCCTCGCTGTTACTGCCGCCGTCAGCCCCGCAGCACTGCCACCGACCACCACCACGTCTGTTGTTTTCATACGAATCCTTCTCCTTCAGTACCATCCTTCATCATCATCATTCCGCACGTGTATTCGTTTCAGCGACACCCGCTGTTTCTGCATCTCGCCGGAACGTCAGCAGAACACCACGAACCTGTTTGTGGTCATGCCACAGATCCGTCTCCTTCCGTTCAATCAGGCGAAACCCCGTTCCCTCGACTTCTCGCACCACGTCATCAACCGTAACATCTGTGAAATACCGGGATGGTTCGTCACCTTTGACATGTTTGGGATGCACGGAGAGAATGCCATTGTGAGCCAGAATGCCGCAGAACACCCGGTAGAACTGCTTTCTCACGTCTGCATCCATGAAATGCAGCACGTCGTACAACAGCACTGCCTTGCAAGGACGATCCTTAAGCAGATGCGTCACTTCCTCCAAGTACTGCGCCGTCCGGATGTTCCGAATGCCCGCGGCAGCAGCCCGACGTTTCAGGCGGGCCAGCGCCCGTGTCCGCAGATCTATGGCCAGGACCAACCCGGCATCCCCTACAATCCCGGCAGCTGGAATGCCGTAAGATCCCGGGCCGCACCCGAAATCGACCACCGTATCGCCGGGACCAATACCCAGGCCACGCAGGAACGTTACACCGTCCTGCGTCAACCAGCGTTTCAGCTCCCTGCGCGACGCCGGGTTCAAAGTGGAGACAAGATGAGACCATTCCCTGCGCAATAGCGCCAAAAACGCAGCTGCAGCCCCTCGAGGGTGTTCGGTTGGATCCGTTGCCTTGTTACTTGTTGTCATTTCACAAACTCCAAGCTGACCTTCTCCCATATCACGCGCATTCGCCCGGCCCACTCCGGAAAGGCATGGACAGCGATCTCCCCGCGTGAATACGCCTCTGCGACCCGACGGTCGTCTGGAATCTCGGCCAGGACAGAGATATTCTCCCTTACACAGTAGTCATGAACGCGATTGTCTCCGCTGTCCGACCGGTTGATCACAACCCCGTGCCTGAGCCCCAGTTGCTTAATCATCTCCACGGCCAACCGCAGGTCGTTCAACCCGAACGGAGTCGGTTCTGTGACCAGCAGCACGTAATCCGCGTCCCTCACGGTGGTCACCACCGGACAGGACGTGCCGGGTGGAGCGTCCATGATCGCAACACCACCAGTGATCGCCTTCTGTTTTACGGCGCGAATCAACGGTGGAGCCATGGGCTCGCCCACATTCAAACGACCCTGCACAAAGGCCACCTTGTCAGACCACCCGGTCTCAACCACGCCTATGGCCCGGTCCTGTTCACGAATAGCCCCCTCGGGACAAGCCAGCATGCATCCACCACATCCGTGGCAGAGCTCCGCGAACACGAGTGGTTTCTTCAGCACGGCAATTGCATGGTACTGACAGGCTTCAGCGCACTTGTGGCAGGCCGTGCATTTTTCCTCGTCCACCACAGGCACAGGAATGCTGACTGCCCCGGTGGCCTCAATGACTGGTTTGAGGAAGATGTGACCGTTTGGCTCCTCGACATCACAGTCAAGGTATTGAACCGCCTGGCCGCTATCGGCAAGAACACAGGCAAGATTAACGGCAACCGTGGTCTTGCCGGTCCCGCCCTTTCCGCTGGCAATCGCTATTCTCATGTCCGGTTCATTCCATTCTTTGCAGGCTGACGGCCCCATTGTTAGACAACGGGAAGAGCATGGCCTCCGCAAACTCCTCGTGGAAACCTTCTTCCGTTGATAGATCCAGGTGCTTGACTCGCCGTGCCAGTTCTTCGCCGTGCCGCCGCGCCTCCGTGGATAGCAGCGCCACTTTTGCGCCGGCAAGCGAAGTGTTGCCGACATAACGGATTCTCTGGTGGTCGATACCCGCGGGCAGAAGCCCGATACGTTGAGCGCTGCTACGGCGGATAAAATTGCCGAATCCGCCGGCGATAAGCACGGTCTTGAGGTCGGCCACTCCAAGACCTGCTTTCCGCAGCAGGATGGAAATGCCAGCGCGGATCGCTCCGCTGCCTAATTGGACCTCGCGTATGTCGCGCTGGGTCAAGAACAGGGTCGGCATCGCACGGCCCGGCGCCCCACCGGCCACCACAAAACGGTTATCCCCGTCCTTGCCCGTCTGCACTCTCCTGGCGATGGCCGGTGCCAATCCTTGCGGCAATTCGTGTTTCGACAAAAGTTGTCCTTCGGGACTCACAATTCCGTTCGTCAGCAACTCCGCCACAAGGTCAATCAACCCGCTGCCACAGATGCCGGCAGGAGCCACGTTTCCGATGACCTCCACCCGAACGTCAGCGTCGAAGACCACCTTCTCGATGGCGCCGTGTGTCCCTCGCATGCCGCACTCGATGCGAGCACCCTCGAAAGCCGGTCCGGCGGCCGTGGAAGCGGCATAGAACATGCCATCGTGTGCAAGAACAATCTCCCCGTTCGTACCGATGTCCACCATCAAGACCGGCCCATCAAGCCGATCAATACGCGTCGCCAGCATTCCAGACACCGTATCGCCACCGACGAATCCGCCGATGATGGGGAAGACGTAGGCCAAGGCCCCGTGGTGGATGGGAATGCCCAGCTCGACCGCCGGCACGAGCAGTCCCCGCGCATGCGTGGGGACAAACGGCAACTCCCCGAGCTGCGCCGGGTTGATCCCGCAGAGAACGTGCTCCATGGTCGTGTTGCCAGCGAAGGTCGCTTCGTAGATATTCTCCCTGCCGATCTTGGCTTCGGCGCACAGCGCATCGATCATGCTCGCGACCTCGCGAACCACCGCGAGCCGCATTTCATCCAGGCATCCCACGCAGGTTGCCGCATGCTTGATGCGGGAAAGAACGTCATCCCCGAAGCTCACCTGGGGATTCATCCGCGATACCACGCCCAGTTCCCGGCCATCGCACAGGTTCAGCAGTTCGCCCACCATCGTCGTCGTGCCGATGTCGAATGCCACGCCGAAACAGCGGTCATGCGTATCGCCGACCTCGAAGTCGATCAAACGGTGATCCGCAAGCACGGCCGTGCCTTTGAACCCGTGGGCGCGGAGAGTAACGGCGACATGGCGAACGACAGGCAGGTCGGCTTTGAACGCTCCTACGCTTCGTTCCAGCCGCAACAAGTCGGGAGCATCATCCTCCAGCGTGGGCGGCGGGAGCTCCACATACGCCTTACGGATGGCCGGAAGCACTTCCCTGGGAGCGGTGGAGTCCGCGGTCGCCAGGATCTGATGCTCGCTGCCGAACAGGGATGTCTCCGGCACAAGAACCGTCATCGCGGCTTCGACTCGATACTGACACGCCAGACGCCACCCTTCCTTCAGTTCCGGGGCGGAGAACGCCTTCTCATCGGCCGGGGTCGGCTGGCCGGCGTTTGTCGTCACCTGAACACGGCACTTGCCGCAGGTGCCGGCTCCGCCGCAAGGCGTTTCGATCACCAGGCCGGCCCGCGCGGCGGCTTCCAGGATCGTCGTGCCGCGGAGCACGGATACCGAGCGGCCTTGCGGTTGGAACGTGACTCGGATCTGCTGTTCCTTCATATCGTTTTCCTGAAAAGCGTTCCCGTGGCGCTGGCGGCCAGCACAAGGCCAAGGGCCAACGCCACACACGCACCCGCCGATAAATCCAGCCACTGCGCGAATAGCAGACCGGCCCCCGCCCCGATGATGCCCACAAGCCAAGTGATCATCATGCGAATGCCCCATCGTGCGGAGAACATCGCCGAGACCGTGGCGGGGATGATCAGGAAACAGAACACCACGACTACACCGGCCAGCCGAACGGCGAGGGTAATGACAATGCCGCAGAGGGCGTAGAACAGGAAGTCCCACCCGATCACGGGCATGCCGGCCGCGACGGCCTCCGCGTACCCGTCGGAAATCCGCTGAAAGGGCTTCCGGAACAGGCCAAAACAAGCACCGACAACGGCGAAAGCAATCCCGGTCCAGAGCAATTCCGGTCCCTTCACCCACAGCAACGCCCCGCTCAGCATGTCCTGGACATGCGTATGGCCGCCCGTTCCTTTGCCGATCATGAAAAGGGCGCCTCCGGCGCTGATGGCGTACGTGATGCCGATGATGGCCTCGATGGGGAGTTGCACGACCTTCCGCCGTGCGACGGCGAAAAAGATCGCCGCGACCAGCGTGACGCTCATTCCGCATGCAAGCGCATGCACGGAATCGCCCGGCACACCCAGGAAAAGGTGCCCCGCCAGCGCGCCCAGGGCGGCCATCTGCGCCACCGCAATGTCAATGAAGATGACTTCCCGCTTCAGCACATGCAGGCCCAGGTAGCCGAGGATGAGGCTGAGCAGGACACAGGCAAGGAACGGAAAACCCAGCATCGATGCAAGGTTCATCGGAGACCTCCCGTCTCCGCCCCGACCGAGCCGGCAGCCAGGCCGGCAGGCACCGTGCTCCTGCGGCATGCAAGCCATGTGCTGACAACGAGCGCCAGCACAAAGAACGCACCCATGGCCAGCATCAGGGTGGGCCCGTACGGACTGTCCATCCTGTAGGAAGTAATCACACCCAGGACACACGCTACGAATCCTGTTCCCCACCCGATCAGAAGCGCGGGAACCCATCGGCGCGAGAACATCGTGCCGATCGCAGCGGGAATCATCAGGAATCCATACGCCAGCAGGACGCCGGCGACGGGGACGATCAGAATCGTGATAATTCCCTGCGTGACAAAAAACAGGAAGTCCCAGGCCGCCCGGCGCGGCCATGCCGAAGGGTCTTCGGTGAGCCGCAGCATCGGCCCTCTGCACAGGGCGTGCAGAAGGCCAAGCGCCGCGTAGATGCCGATCGTCACCCAGACCAGCGGCCAGGACACCCACAGCATGGATCCCACCAGCGTCGCGTTGAGCGACGCGCCTCCTTCGCGCATCTTGTCCGCCAGCAACAGCGAAGCGACCATGGCCATTCCGTAAAGGATCCCGATTACGGCCTCCTGGGGAATCAATCGGTTCCTCGGCCGCAAGACCGCCAATAGCGCGCAGCCGATCAATGTGGCGCCCAAGGCGAGTACATACGACAAGGGCGTTCCATACCTGATGCCCCAGCCAATCCCGACCATGACGCCAAACGCAGCCAGTTGATCGAGCACCAAGTCGCTGAAGATGATCCCCCGCCGGATGATGTGGAGCCCCAGGTAGGTGTGGAGAACCAACACCACCGCGATCAGGGTGATCTGCATGACGAAAAAGTTGACGGTAACGTTCATAAGACGGCCCTACTTAAGGACCCCCGTTTTTTGCGCCGTGGCTACCAGGCGGCTTACCCACAAATCAACCAGGTCGAAGTACGTCTCAACGCTTTCCTCGCCACCCACGTATAACGGCACGATCACCGGTTCGGCATTAACGCGCGCCGCAACGGTCTTGACCTGATGCTGATCGAAGTAATTCGCGGCCAGGAGAATGCGGACGTCGCGTTGTCGCATGTTCTCGATCAGACTCAGGACATGATGGGGCGAGGGGGGAATGCCGGGTTTGGGTTCCACCGTGCCGGCTTCCTCAAGCTCGAAGAGGGTGAAGAAATACACCCAGTTCTTATGATAGGTCACGATCGGCTTTCCGCGAAGGGGAAGCATCTGCTTCATCCACCCGCCGAGTTGGTCGATCAAAGGTTTGCCTTCGTGCGCCTGCTTTGCGAGGAAACCATACAGCTTGCCCTGAGCGGCGAGCCCGGCGAGCGTGTCGCCGCCCAGGATGTCCCCCAACGCCTTACCGAACATCCGTTCGTCCAATTCGCGAATGAACTTGTCCGCATGTTCCTGATAGTACGCTTTCCCCTCCGGGTCGTTCTTTATCAACCCCGCGGTGATATTCCGGGCCACCGTTCGCATGTTCACCGGACTGGACGTAATGTGCGGATTGCCGTACAGGTGAACGCCGCCCTCCGAACGCGATAACACCTTGGGTTTTTTCAGGAGGTCCAACCCTTTCGCCACGGCAACATAGCCCTCCTGGCCGCTTCGCACTTTTGCGTTTCCCGATTTATCCACCACGGTCGGCAGCCACATTTCGAGATCGAGTCCCGTATCCAGCAGAACGTCGGCATCACGAACCATGGCTACGAACGAAGGCTTCGGGCGGATGTAATGCGCGTCCTGTTCCCCCGACACGATCGCCTGAACACTTATCCGCTCGCAGCCGATCGCCTTCGCGATCGCCGCATAGTCCGGCAGTGTCGCCACCACGCGCAACGGCTTTTCCGATCCCCATACCTGTATGGCCGTTGCCGCAACCACGAATCCAAGTAGAAGTGTCCGATGGGCTTTCATTGTAGATGTCCTTTTTTGCATTTGTCAGGGTCTAGTAGCGTTCGTGCTTGTGCGGTCCTGCAGCAAAAATACATTGCAGCCAGAGCATATGTTCTTCAGGCCCGGTCCCTTCCCCATCCTGGTGATCGTATTCCGCGCGGAAATGCACGAAAGGGCTCTGGTACCAAGTCAGATACTGACCAACCTGCCAACGATTGGCGCCTTCTTCCGATGCGACTATTGAGGAGAGACTTGCCGGCGCCGACGCGGCATAGGACTTCACCGCAGGTTCGAACCAGTCGCCCCGGATACCCACACTCACCGTCCGTGACATCTTCGCATCGACGTAACTGTACATTCCCCAAGCCGTTACGGTGTCATCCACTGATCCGTCTGGAACAAGGATATCTTTGTTCACCGCATAGGCTTCCGTGCGCCACGTTAGACTCCGGTACCGCATTCGGTCCGGCGGCTCCCAGAGAACGGTGAAATCCGCGCCGAACACGAACACGTCCATGGGGTCATCAACCGTGTTGGTGCTCACTGTCCACCGATTGTTCCTGCCGTGGAGCGCACTGAACCCCAGTTCGGCGTATGTAGATGCTGTGAGATCGCGAAACAGTTTGTAGTGAACCAGACTGCTTGGAACGTTATCAACATTCTCGGCAAACACCTGGCCGTTTTCGCCATCTGTCACTTGAACGACCAACTCCTGCTCATTGCCAGCCAGTTCGGGCATGGTCCACTCCAGTGCGCCGCCGGTCTGATTCAAACCGCCGGGACCAAATATCCTGCGCAGGGCAAGCGGGAAATCCACCTGATCCAGCCCGTGCTTGTGCCACCGGTTCACCACCCCAAACTGCTGGCGGAACTTCCCCACTGTCAGGTTCACCTGTGGCAATACCCCGAACCTCGTCATGTACGCTTCGCCCAATCGGGTTTCGCTTTCCTCAACCGAGAACGCCGCCTTGAATCGCGTAAAAGGGTCCAGGTACGCCTCCGCATGAATACCAAGCCCCCGGAACAGGAAATCCGACTTCCTTTCCGTCGTTTCGCTGTCGGTATACGACCAGAGGATGTCGCCCGTAATACTGATTTCCGGGTTCAACGCCTGAAGACCCAACGCACCGGACGTGAATGCCTCGTCACCTGCCGGTTCAGTTTCCCTGACCGCGATCGCGGCCTCTGCTGCTCGGCGCAGATCCGTTATGGAAGACTCCTGCCCCTGTGCGATGCACGCACAAAGACATATTCCGACGGCACACACTAATCCGCAAACTCTGAGTGTCATAATAGCCTGCTCCTTCAATCTTTCGTTGTCCTATCTGGATATTGCCTGATGCAATGTGGAAGAAATCACGCACGTAACTCAGGAAACAGATGGAGGACCTCGCGCCCCGTGCTGACCAGCATGGGCTTTGTTGGGGCAAACAGCCGTCATCATCTCGTCACGAGCAACAACGGCGTACCCATGAACAAAAGGCGGATTGCCGTGACTTGTTATCTGCGGAGCGGAAGTCTGTTGACAAATCGGGCACGTCAAGGGGTCGTGATACACGGACCGATTGCCTGAAAGATGGAAGGAAACATTTTCAGGGGCGTTGCCGACGAAGCCAGAATCGTGCGACTGCCGCCGGCAACAGTTCACGCACACTTCTGCCTTGTGCACAATCGGCATGAATATCACGCCCGATATGTACAGCAGCCCCAAGGCAGTTCGTCCGAGCCTGGTGACCATCACAGGCCATCGCGGAACCCACCACAAACAACTGGCACCTGGCTTGTACAAATCGCGTCTCATTGTGTCATTGCTGCCGTTTCCCGGAAAGCCGGCTTGCCGGCACGTTGCATGCAGCATACATTCCTGATGGCATCATGGCGTCAGCAGGTAGTCTGCAATCGCCCGGTAGAGCGTACTCACTGCCAGGATCGCACAGTGCCGGCCAGATTCCGGTTCACATTCCCGGGACCGGATGATCTCACCCGCACTGATGGACAGGGCATCCGTGACCTTTCTTCCTTTGGCGCGCCGGGCAACGGCATGGCCGCACGCCCGGGTATTGCCGCAGCCCTCAGTGTAGTATTTCGCGTCCTCAATCACGTCGTTCCGCACCACGATATAGAACTCCATCGTATCACCGCATGGTCCGCAAAGCGTACCGGCGGCCGTCGGATCGTTCATCCGTCCGAAGAACTCATCATTTTGCGGGTTTCCCATTTATCTCATTCTCCATT
>Ga0172375_10000913_pt1 | contig 47706 bp, 31 predicted proteins | sample LakKiv1m_FD_114537 | JGI IMG/M metagenome (GOLD analysis project Ga0172375, IMG submission 114537) | Freshwater microbial communities from Kabuno Bay, South-Kivu, Congo - kab_092012_11.1m | ecosystem: Environmental > Aquatic > Freshwater > Lake | place: Democratic Republic of the Congo... | reverse complement strand
GATCGGACGCTCCCCCTTCTGCGACGATAAGCTACGGCAGCGGAGTATCCACTGTTGTGAGGACCTTCTCCTCTTACAGTTTATCACGAGGTTGGCGGATTGACAACCTGAAAGATTCCGGACTCGCGATAATTCGATTTGCCCCGCGGCGATTAATACGCTCGTTTATCCATACAATCTAACCGTCTCCTTCCATTACGTCTAGATGCATTATCGACATTTCAAAGGGTGTTACGCGAAAATATACCCAATCATTCCATGTCCGCGCGGCTGTTAACCATCCGAAAACAGCAGGGGACCGTCCAACCCCTGGTTCTGATTTTACCAAAACGAGTGCCCCCAGAGTTGCACCCTGGGCTGGCGAATAGGAGCCTTTCAGGCTGCATATGGTTATACCCGCGCCTTCTCGATCACCCGCTCCTTTGTCCGCTGGAAGCGGGCGCCCAGATCGTCCATGATCTCATAGAAGCACGGCACCATCAGCAGGGTCAGCAGCAGCGACAGGATGAGGCCGCCGATGACGGAAATGGCCATAGGTTGGCGGAACTCCGATCCCTTGGACAGCGCGATGGCGGTAGGCATCATGCCGAAGATCATCGCCAGCGTGGTCATCAGGATGGGCCGCAGCCGGGTGGGACCCGCCTGCAGCAGCGCCGCCCGCCGGCTCATGCCGTGCTCTTTGCGCAGCGTGTTGGTGTAGTCCACCATCAGGATGGCGTTCTTCGTCACCAGCCCCACCAGCATGATGATGCCGACCACCGAAACGATACTGAGCGAGCTGTGCGTCAGCGTCAACGCGAAGAGCGCCCCCGCCATCGACTGCGGCACCGCCAGCAGGATAATCAGCGGCGACAGCACCGACTCGAAGAGAGCGGCCATCAGCATGAACACCAGCACGATGGACAGCACCAGCGCGTTGCCCATGGTCTGGAAAGACTCGGTCATCATCTCTGCCTCGCCGGCCCACGCCACATTCACGCCCCGCAGGTTGAGTGCGTCGATCTTCGGCGCCAGCTCGCGCTGGATGTTGCCGATGGCGAATCCCTTGCGGAGCTGGGCGCTGACGGTGACTGAGCGCTGGCGGTTGGTGCGGTCGATCTTCGTCGGCCCGCCCGCCGGCTCCAGCCGCGCCACTTCATAGAGGTAAACGGGATTCCCGGCGGCGGTGGCGCCCACGATCATGTTGGGCACCTGACCGAGCTGCACGCGCTGGTCCTTCGGCAGCACCACGCGGATGTCGTATTCCTTGCCGCCTTCACGGTATTTCGTCGAGGTGTCTCCCTCCAGGCTGCCGCGAAGCGCGGAGGCGATCTGTGCCACGCTGATGCCGAACTGCGCCGCCCGGTCTCGATCGATACGCGCCTGCAGCTCCGGGCGGCCTTCGCGCCAGGATAGCTCGGAGCTGAAGGCGCCGGGGGTGTCGCGCACCAGCCGCTCGATGCGGGCGGCGGCGCTCTGCGTGGCCCGCATGTCCGGACCGCTCACCTCGATGGAGACGGGTGCGCCACCCATGTCGCCACCGCCGGTCGAGGCGGTCACCTTCAGGCCGGGCCGGCCGGCGAAGAGGCGGTTGACCTTCGCCATCGCCTCGTCCGTGTTCATCGCCGGTGAGCGCAGGGCGCCCAGCGAGACGAGCGTCTGCTTCCACTTCGGCACGCCCAGGTCATCCAGGTCCTTCAGCTCGACGCTGATCGAGGCGGAGTCCGAGCCGGACGCCCCGGCGCGGAACATGCCCCCGCCTGCCTCGCCTACCGTGGTGGTGACTACTTTAGTGTCCGGGAACTGCTGCGGGTCGAGCAGCGTGTCCTCGATCTCCTTCACAGTGCGGTTCGTCACCTCCAACCCGGTGCCCACCTCGTGCTCGACGGCGATGGAGAACTGCCCCTGCTCGATCGGCGGCTGGAACTCGAAGATGAACTTCGTCGGCAGCAGTACGATGACTGCGACGAGGATGCAGGTCCAGATGGCCAGCGGGCGGTTCACCGCGGACGGCTGCCACGCCGCCTCTTTCCGCCGCGGCCGCGAGAAGAAGTAGGCGATGGTAGCGAGCATCAGCATGAGCATGACGCAGAATAAAAACAAATTTGCGGAGATGGCCTTGCCCGCCGCCATGTTGAACGCCGTTTTGCCGAATTCGGTCTTCGCGAACATCAGCTTGAGCTCGGCGGGGGTGAGCCAGGCGAACAGGATGGCATATTTGATGATATTGAACGACAAGAGCAACCCGGCTACGGTGAGCGCCAGCCGCGCCAGCCCTCCGGTCCTGACGATCTGCCACCAGAGGATGACTATCAGCGCCATCGCCAGCGGCAGCACGGCAGCGAGCCGGGGCAGGTGGCCAAAGAATTCGGGGTTCAGCCACGGCTTGCCGGCCACGGTGGCGAAGCTCGCCAGCATAGTCATCAGCCCCAGGCAGATCACCACCGCGCGGTGGTCGAGCGCCCACGCCAGGATGCGGCGGTAGAGGCCGTCCACGTAGTTGTAGCCGCGCTCCCAGGCATTGGTAAAACGGCGGAAGAGGTGCGGGTGCGCCTCCTCGGCGGCCTCCTCCGCCTCCTCCTTCGCGTGCGGCTTCAGCCAGCGCGAGGCCAGCATCGGCGTCATGGTGAAGGAAATGAACAGTGAGAACAGCGTGGCGGCCGCCACCACGATGCCGAACTGGCGGAAGAACTGCCCCACGATGCCGCCCATGAATGCCACCGGGATGAAGACCACCACGTCCACGAAGGTAATCGTGATGGCAGCCAGGCCGATCTCCGACCGCCCGTTGAGCGCGGCGTCATGCGGCGACTCGCCCATACGCAGGTGGCGGTGGATGTTCTCCATGACCACGATGGAGTCGTCCACCAGGATGCCCACGCAGAGAGATAACCCGAGCATGGACATCATGTTGATAGAGAAACCGAAGGCCTGCATGACCAGGAAGGTGGAGATGAGCGATACGGGGATGGCCAGGCCGACGATGATGGTGCCGCGGATGCTGTGCAGGAAGAGGAAGACGATGAGGACGGCCAGCAGCGCGCCGATATAGAGCGAGCTGTAGACATCGTTCAGCGCTTCCTTGATAAAGGTGGACTGATCGAAGGCGATGGTGATCTGGATGTCGCGCGGCAGGATGGCCGCGCGCAACGCCGCCTGCTGCTTCGCCAGCGCCGCGCCCTTCAGGCCTTTCTTCAGCGCGCCGACGTTGCCGGCGGCAAAATCGAGGCCGGTGAGCTTTGCCAGCTCCTTGCGCACGGTGTCCACCACCTTCACCGTGTTGGCGTCGGATTGCTTCTGCACCACCACCGCGATGCTGTCGCCGCGGTTCATGCGGCTATACATGGTGGGCTCTTCCAGCGTGTCTCTCACCCGCGCCACGTCGCGCACCGTCAGATTGGGATCGAGGCCGTTGGCGATGCGCACGCTGTAGATCTGTTCGGGGTCGGTGAACTCGCCCATCACGCGCACGGCGAAGTTGCGCTTGTCCTCCTTGATGGCGCCGGAGGGCAGGTTCAGGTTCTCGCGCTGCAGCGCGGCGACCACCTGACTGATGCCGATGCCGTAGGCTTCGAGGCGCGCCTTGTCTACCTCAACGCGCACCTCGCGCACGTCGCCGCCCGCCACCTGCACCGCCGCCACGCCGGAGATCTGGCTCAGCCGGTCCTTGATGACGTCGTCGGCGAGCTGCCGCACGTCCCGAGACGAGCGCTTCCGGCTGGACAGCGCGAGCTGCACCACCGGCATGGCGCCCACGTCCAGCTTGTTCACCACCGGAGCCTGCGCGTCCTGCGGCAGCGCGTTCCGCATGGCGTCCACCTTGCTGCGCACGTCGGAGGCCACCGTGTCTAGGTTAGTCCCGATCTCGAACTCCATCATCACGTTGGAGACGCCCTCCGCCGACGAGGAGGTGAGCTTCTTCAGTCCGCTCACCGTACTCACCGCGTCCTCGATCGGCTTGGTGACCAGCGTCTCCATCTCCTCCGGACCCGTGCCGGCGTAGACGGTGCTGATGAAAAGCATCGGGAACTCGATGTCCGGATAAAGGTCCACCGGCAGCCTGCTGCGCGACTGCAGCCCCAGCACCACCAGGGCGAGTATGAGCATGAGGATGGTTACCGGACGAGTAATAGCAAGACGTGTTAAGCCCATGTGCGTTATCCTTGAATAAATCAACTAGACAGGACGAAGCGCAGTGAAAAAAGATTGAAATGATATAAAGGATTTAAAAAATTATTATTATATTTTATCTTTCAAAATAATAATCATTTAATCATTTTAATCCTTCTTCATTGCGCCTTGTTGTATTTATTTTCCGTTCCCATTGATGCTATTGACCTTATCTCCATCGGCAAGCGTCTGCTGTCCCACCGTTACCACCTGCTCGCCGGCGGCGAGGCCGGAAAGGATCTGGAGGTATTCGCCATCTGAGGCTCCCACGGTGACTTCGTGCTCGCGGGCGGCGTCTCCCTCTACCGTGAAGACCACCTGGCGGTTCCCCTTCGTAACCAGCGCCTCCTTGGGCGCCGCAATGGTTTCGCGATGGCGCAGCACCAGCACCTCGCCTCGGGCAAACATGCCGGGAAAGAGTTCGGACGAAGCCGGCACAATCACGCGCACCAGGAAGCTCCGCGTGCGCGCGTCAACCACCGGTACCACCTTCTCTACCGCGCCGGTGAGCGACTTTGCCGCGCGGTCGCTGTAGAAGTTACCGCGGTCGCCCTGCAGCGCGTCCACAATGACGCGCGCAGGCTGGCCGGCGCGGATGCGCGTGGCCTCCAGCTCGGAGACGCTCGCCTCGAAGAAGAGCGACTTCTCGGTCGAGATGGTGAAGACCGCCACGTTGCTTCCCACCGACTGCCCCTCCTCGACCAACTGTTCGGCGATCACACCGGTTACCGGGGAGAATATCTGCGTGTAATCCCACGCCTGCATGGCCAGTGTCACCGCCTCGCTCGCCTGCTGCCGCGCGGCGAGGGCGGCGTCCAGGTCGCTCCGGCGCATGCGGTTGGCGTCCTGTCCGGCGCGGGCGGCCTTCACCGCCTGTTCCGCCTGTTTCACCCCGGCCTGCGCCGCCAGCACGTCCTTGTCGCGCATGATGTCCGTCTGCCGCGCGGCGTTGGCGGCGTCCAGCGCTGCCTGCGCCTGCTCCAGCCCGGTGCGCGCGATCTCCACGTTCGCGTTCGCCACCTCCACCTGCTTCAGGTTGGCCTTCGCGGTCGCCACCGCTTCTTCCGCCTGGCGCATGGCTGACTCAGCGGCCTCCACCTCTTCCTTACGCGGACCTTCCTTCACCAGTTCGTATTGCTCCTGCGCCGATGCGAGCTGAACCTGCGAGACTTTCATCTTCGTCTCCGCGTTGTCCAGCGCCGAGCGCGAAACCGCCTTATCGTCGTAAAGCTGCTTCAGCCGTTCATAGTTGCTCTTATCGTTCTCGTAGGTGGCGCGCGCCAGCTCCACAGCGTTCTTCGCCTGCGCCTCCTCCTGCGTGCGCGCCCCGCTGCGCAGCATGGCCAGCCGGCTCTTTGCCGCCGCCAGTCCCGCCTCCGCGCTCTTCACCTGCGCGGTCGCGGTGGCATCCGTAGCCCCGGCGGTTGCCTTTGCCTGCTCGAGGCGCGCTTTCGCGGCCAGCACGTTAGCCTGCGCCGTTCGGATGCCGGATTCCGTGGCGGTTGCCTGCTGCGCCGCCGCGGCCTGCGCCTGCTCCACCCGCGCCTGCGCCGCCGCCACGGCGGCCAACGCGCTGTCGATGCCGGATTCGGTGGCGGTGGTCTGCTGCGCCAGCGCCGCCTTTGCCTGCGCCACCCGCGCTTCCGCCGCCTTCAGCGCCGACTCCGCGGTGCGCACCTGGCTGCGCGCGTCCTGGTCCTCCAGGCGGGCGACCAGATCGCCTTGCCGCACCCGCGTGCCTGCCTTGCCGATCAGCCAGGCGATGCGACCGCTGAAGCGTGTGCCCACCGTCACTTCACTGGCCGGCTTCAACGTGCCCGTCACCGCCACCCGCTCGTCAATGTCGCGCGGGATGATAGTCGTAACGCTGACCGGTATTGCCTGTTGTTCGGTCTCCGCGCCTGCTGCCCGCGCCTTGCCCGGCGCCTGGCCGTGCCGGGCCTTAATGACGCCGATTCCCAGCGCCGCGATCGCAATCACGATGACGATTACGATAGCCGTCTTCTGCATAATCAGCTCCTTATTAATACCAGACAAATTGAAACTACCGCGTGGAAAGCCTCGCCGGAAGACTTACCCTTCACCGGCTTCTTCTTTTAATATGCGAGCGCTTGCCTGGTTAATTGCATTCGACATCTGCTGCAGCAGCTCCTGCATGTCCCCGACTCGCGCCAGGATCAGCATGTGCGGGTGCAATGGGTGGCGAAAGACCAGCAGCTTGTCGCCGGCCTGTATCTCGCAGTCTTTGCGGGCATCTGCCGGAATCACTACCTGCCCGCGCTCGCCCAGTGTCGCCGAGCCGTAAAAGCAGCGCTCCACGGTTTCCTGAATGCTCTCCATGGTCACCTCACAGTAATATGAAAAGTATGATTCATCATACTGGTGGGATTGCACGCATGTCAAGTCGCCGGAGCGCAGGAGCCCCGCCCGCGCGTGACTCGAGGACCACTTTGTCCATTTTCAAACTCTCGAAGCAGGAGGGAACACCAAGCGTATACCGAAGAACAGGCTAGAACTTGGAACTCAGCACCTGGAACTCAGAACTTCGACTGCGAAGGGGAGCGATCATGCAGCGTCCACGGGTGGAATCAGAAATATTATGGCTGGGAAGACCGGCGAAGAGTTGGCTGGATGCATTCCCGATCGGCAACGGGCGGATCGGGGCGATGGTATTCGGCGGAACGGAAGAGGAACGGCTGGCACTGAATCATGAAAACCTGTGGCGCGGCGTCACTCGCGAGCGGGAGATCACGCCTGTGGCGGCGGCGGACCTGGCGGCGATCCGCGCGAAGCTCCTCGCCGGTGAATGGGTTGAAGGCGCGGCGCTGGCAGTCGAGCACCTGAGCGGCCATGAGCGGCGCACGCAATCCTACCAGCCGGCGGGTGACCTCTTCCTGCACATGCCCGGGCACGCCGCGGCGGATTACCGCCGCGCCCTCAAGCTGGCCGGCGGTATCGCCGAGGTGCGCTACCGGGTGGGTGAAGTGACCCATACCCGCGAAATCTTCGCTTCCGCCAGTTATAACGTAATCGTGATCCACCTGATGGCCGACGCGGAAGCGTCGGTCAGCGGCAGCCTCGAATTGAGCCGCGTCGAAGACCCGGATTGCGTGTTGGAGCCATGGACGGAAGGCGAGCGTTGCGGGCTGGAGAGCTGCTTCACCGAGGGCATCGAATTCGCCATCTCCGCTCGCGTAACGCTTAGTGGAGGCGTCCTTTCCCTTGGCTCGAATGCCTCGCTGCATTTTGCCGGCGCGGATGAGGCGCTCATCGTGCTGGCCCTCGCCACGAATTACGGCGAGCCGGATCCGCGCGCCCAATGCTCACGCCTGCTCGATACCGCCCCGACCGACTATTTCATCCTGCGTGAGCCGCACGTTACCGAGCACCGCGCGCTGTTCGATCGCCTGCGGCTGGAGATCGCCGGCGACCCGGCCCTCGAAGCGCTGCCCGCCGACGAGCGCATGCGGCGCCTCCGCGACGGCGGCGACGACCCCGCCATCATCGCCCGCTACTTCCAGTTCGGACGCTATCTGCTCATGGCCTCCTCGCGCAATTGCGACCAGCCCGCCAATCTGCAGGGCATCTGGAACGAGGAGCTGTCCCCGCCGTGGGCCAGCGACTTCCACCAGGACATTAATATACAAATGAATTACTGGCCCGCGGAGGCGTGCAACCTGGGTGAGTGCCTGGACCCCTTCTTCGCCTATCTGCGCCGCGTCGCGCCGGCGGGGGAACGGGCGGCCCGCGACCTCTACGGCTGCCGCGGGATTTGCCTATCCATCACCGATGACGTCTGGGCGCGCGCCACCCCGGAGGCGCCCTATTGGGATGTATGGACCGGCGCGGCGGCGTGGCTGGCGCAGCACCTGTGGTGGCGCTATGAATACAGGCAGGACATGGAATTCCTGCGCGACGAAGCCTACCCCTTCCTCACCCGCGTGGCTGATTTTTACGAGGATTACCTGGTGCGCGACGCACTGGGGCGGCTGGTGACGGCGCCGTCGCAATCACCGGAGAACCGTTTCACCGGCGGGGCGGACCCGGTAAGCCTGTGCGTCGCAGCTACCATGGACCTGCTGCTCATCCGCGAGGTGGTGGATCATTGCATGCGCGCGAGCGAGATCCTCGATTGCGACGAGGGGCGGCGCGCGAAATGGCAGTCGATACTGAACGAGCTGCCGCCATACCAGGTGGGTAAACACGGCCAGTTGCAAGAATGGCTGGAGGACTTCGACGAAATCGAATCCGGCCATCGCCACGTGTCGCACCTCTACGGCGTGTTTCCCGGCGAGGAGATGACGCCCGACCGCCTGCCGGAGTTATATCAAGCCGCCCGCGTGTCGCTGGAGCGGCGGTTGGCGCACGGCGGCGGTCACACTGGCTGGAGCCGCGCGTGGACGGCGGTGCTGTGGGCGCGTTTCCAGGAAGGCAGCTTGGCTTACGACCATCTGGTGCGCCTGGTTACCGATTTCGCCACCGACAGCCTGCTCGACCTGCACCCGCCGCGAATCTTCCAGATCGAGGGAAACCTGGGCGGCGCCGCGGCAGTGGCGGAAATGCTGCTGCAGAGTCACGGCGGCGTGCTGCGCCTGCTCCCCGCCCTGCCGCCACAATGGCCGGCCGGCTCGGTGGTGGGCCTGCGTGCCCGCGGCGGTTATACCGTGGACCTTTCCTGGCGCGACGGCGCGCTGGTCGAAGCCCGCGTCACCGCCGACCAGGCCGGCGAATGCCGCGTGAAGTGGGACTGCCCCACCTGCCATGCCTCCTCCGACGGCAACCCGGTGCCCCTGTTCCGCGACGCCGACGTCATCGCCTTCCCCGCCGCCCCCGGACAATGCATCGTGCTGCACACCGCCGCGGAACCGGTAAAGAGGTAGTTGCGAGTGATAAGTGATAAGTAATTAGTGATAAGTAATTAGTGATAAGTAATAAGTGGTATGGAAATCAGGCCTTGCTGATGATCTTATCACTGATTACTTATCACTAATTACTTATCACTTACACCACTCCCCTACGCCGCCTTCCACACCTGGCGCAAGTCTTCCGGGAGCTGGCCGGCTACGTCGTTTACCTCGCCTGCCGAGATCTGTTCCTTCAAGGCGCGAAACACGGTCCGCACCGCCTGTTCCGCCGGGATTTCTTTCTTGATGTGCATCTGCACCCGCGCGATGAACTCCTCACGATCAAGGTGATTCAGGCCGCGCATCTGCGCCGTGATCTTCTCCCACCACGAACCGGATTCCCATAATTCTTTCCAGTCTGCCGGCAACTGCGCCCATACGTCATCCGCCTCGCCCGGCGTCAAGCGATCGCGCAGCGCCTGAAACACCACGGCTATCACGTGTTCCGCGTGTTCCTCCGTCTTCACCCCCGGCACATCCATCGTGCGCGATAATAATTGCTTCAGCGTCATAATTTTCCTCCGCAGGAAGTATTCCCCACCGGAATGATGGACATGTGCATTTCTTCTTTGTAATATTTCACACTCTGAAAAGCTGATCAAATTGTTGGAAATTTAAATGTTAACCGGCAGAAAATAGCATTATTCATACCCTTAGACAGCTAACGCCGAACTAATTTTAATCTTCGAACAACATGGAACTTTTCCAATGAGTATGGAATAATGTGTAGTAGCCGAAGCGCATTAGCGAAGCTGGTGGTTGATGTTTGTACTGTGTTAAGCTCTTGCATGATCGAAAAATGGAACGGCAAAGTTGCGCGCAGCTTGCCCTCCCGTTGCTGAATGTGTGCGTGTGCCTGTATTGCCGTGGGAAGCGTTTACTGGCTGAATGGTGCAAAAAATGCGTAAAAATTGTTGACGTTTTTCTTTAATAATTATTTAATCCATACATAATAATACTCTTTTTCTCGCATTTGATTGGTAGGCTTGACTTTTCAAGCAAAATCTGCTCGCGCGATTGCATTGCGAAATCATCATTTTTAAGCGTGTTATCGCTTGAATGTACTATCGGCAAGGAGCATTTTTCTAGCGAAAACAGATAAAAGATTTTGGGATTACCCTCTTTTACTTTTCTCTTTTTTATTTTATAATGTGGCCACGCAAACCGGACAAAACCGTGTCAGTTACATAGCCGTTGCTTCCATGAAAATGGGTTTGCGGGATTCCCCAACCGTCCCTGCTTGAGCAGGTGTGGATGGATTCTCCAACGCGACGGCCAGCAGAACTCGGAGCGTGCCCCGTGTGTCCCGTCCTCCGTCACTGAAGGCGGACAGCACTCTCCGAAACAGCAGGTGGTATCATGGACTTTTTCGATTTACCACACAGTCGTTGTGCGCCCAGCCGTGTTAATGATGTCCGGCACGTTTACAGCCTGTTTCCGGCGCACCTGCGGCGGCGCTTGCGCCGCTCCTGCGGAGGCGTCTGGGTATGGGAGACGCCCTGGCTGCCGTCTTATTACGGCATCGTCGAACGAGGCATGCGCTGCGGCAATAAACTGATGGACAGCAACCAGGCCGCCTGGTTCAACCCGGATGACTGCATCATCTACATGCCGGACACCATGGGTAATCAGGTGCTGCTGCACGAGTTCTGCCATCTGCTCGATCACGCGCTGGCCAAGGACGGATATTTTTACTACACCACCGCGAAGGATTTCCATCGCGTGTGGAAGCAGGGCACGCCGCTCAACTGGTACGCGGCCACCAACCCCCGCGAGTATTTCGCGGAGGGCGTCACCGCCTATCTGCTGCAGAACCTTAACGGCTGCACCGACGACGGCCGCCAGATCGACCGCGATGGCCTGAAGAAGAAGGATCCGGTGCTTTATCGCCAGATCGACGCTATCTTCACCGATCCCGAACTCTCGGTCATCTACGGCAAGCAATAATACGTCATACGCCTCGTTCCACGCCCCCTCCGCTTCGCGGTGGGGGCGTTTTTATTCATATTATGCATTCTCGTCGTTTGACTCGTCCGACCAGTCTGACATTCCGACGAGTCTGACCACCTGACCAGTCCCCTCCGTTCCCGTTTCTCGCCAAAACTCGCGTTTGCCTTCACGCGCCGCGGGCATTCATCCCTGGGAGGCGCGTGATGACCAGAAAACGAAATGACGCGAAAGAGCAGCTTCCGGCGCAGTTGGCGACGCGATCGCCGCGCACGGGCGTCGGCACCCCTGACGAACATGCGCAGCCCGCCGGCATCGCGCTGGGCGGCGACACCGGGGATGTCGGCGTCCCGCGCGACACTCTGGGCGGCGACACCGGCGATCCCCACGGCGCCGGCGGCGCGCCGGAATGGTCTACCGTCTGGCAAGGCGACGACAAACCGGCAAAGGTCAAGAAAAGTACATAAGAACCTGGAGCCCGGAACAGGAGGCGACGATGCGCGAACATTTCAACGACGTGCCCGGCGACATCGTGGGGAGCTCGGCGGAAAACCTGCCCGGCGCGCTGGGCGCGGACGATCCCGACGCCGATATCGATGCGACCATCGACGAGTTGATCGATAACGACGTGATTGCTCCCGGCGGTGAACAGTTCGCCGCGCGGGACCAGCAAGGCGGTGTCACTACCGGCGCCGGCTACATCGAGCCGAAAGGCGACGGCGCCACCGTGCCCCTAGAAGACCTGGTGGAAGGCGAAGAAGCGGCCTGAGCAAATAGTGAATAGTGAATGGTGAGTGACGATTTTAGATTTTGGATTTAGATTTTGGATTGCCTCTCGTTCGAGAGCTAATCCAAAATCTAAATCCAAAATCTAAAATCGTCACTCACCATTCACCATTCAAAACGGGTATATCATAATAACGAGGTTTATTCATTATGTGCGGAATTGTCGGCTATATCGGAGAGCAGGAGGCGGCGGGAATCCTCATCGAAGGGCTGCGTAGGCTGGAGTATCGTGGATACGATTCGGCCGGGGTGGCAATCCTCTCCGGGGGGCGCATCGTCATCGCGCGAAAGCAGGGAAAGCTGGCGCGACTGGCGGAGGAGCTGGAAGCGCGGCCTCTTGCCGGCGTGGTCGGCATTGGTCACACGCGGTGGGCCACCCATGGCGCGCCTTCCGACGAGAACGCCCACCCGCATAAAGACTGCTCAGATCGCTTCGCGGTCGTCCATAACGGCATCATCGAAAATTACCTGCCGCTACGCGAGCGCCTGGAGGCGGAAGGGCATATCTTCACCTCTGAAACCGACACCGAAGTACTCGCCCACCTACTGGAATCACTTTATGATGGCGATCTCTATGAAGCAACTCGGCAGGCGCTCTGCCGGGTCGAAGGCTCCTATGCGCTGGTCGTGGTGAGCCGCGAACACCCCGAGCGCATCGTCGCAGCCCGCCGGCACAGCCCGCTCATCGTCGGTCACGGCGAAGGCCAGTTCTTCGTCGCCTCCGACGTGCCCGCCATCATCGCCCACACCCGCCGCGTGACTTACCTGCGTAACGGCGAAATCGCCGACATCACCCGCGGCGGCGTGCGCGTCACTACCCTGGACGGCGCGGAGGTGGACGCCGAGGTAAGCACCGTGACGTGGGACCCGGTAGCCGCCGAGCGCGGCGGCTATCTGCACTTCATGCTAAAGGAGATACACGAGCAGCCCACCGCGGTGGCGGAAACGCTGCGCGGGCGGCTGGGGGCGGGTTACGGGGAGGCCGGCGCCGGTGAAGGATCGGGTCGGCAGGCCGGTAGAGATGAGGAGACGATGGGAAGTATGGGAAATCAAAATTCAGATTCCTATAACTCCCATGCCCCTCATCAATCTGCCAGCCTCCCGGATCGATCCTTCCTTGGACTCAGCGTGACATTGCCCGGCCTCAACCTTGACAACACCGCCCTCCGCAACCTTGATAAAATCCTCGTCGTCGCCTGCGGCACCGCCTACCACGCCGGGCTGGTGGGAAAATACCTCATCGAGAAGCTGGCGCGCCTGCCGGTAGAGGTGGACGTGGCGTCCGAGCTGCGCTACCGCGACCCCATCGTTAGCGAACGCGCACTGGCGCTGATAATCAGCCAGTCGGGCGAGACGGCGGACACTCTCGCCGGCCTGCGCGAGGCGAAGGAGCGGGGCGCGCACGTGCTGGCGGTGACCAATGTGGTGGGCAGCTCGGTGGACCGCGAGGCCGACAGCGTGCTCTATACCTACGCCGGTCCGGAGATCGCCGTCGCCTCTACCAAGGCATACTCCACCCAGCTCATGGTGATGTACCTGCTGGCGCTGCGGTTGGGCGAGGCGCGCGGCATGCTGCCCGCCGATGAAGCTGCGAGGCTCGCCGATGGCCTGCGGCTGATTCCGGAAGCCTTGCGCGCGGTGCTCGAACAGGTCGAGCCGGTACGCGAATTCGCCCGCCGTTTCCACCAGGCGCACAGCATGCTCTACCTGGGCCGCGGCGTGAATCACCCCACCGCGCTCGAAGGGGCGCTCAAGATGAAGGAGATCAGCTACATCCATGCCGAGGGCTATGCGGCGGGCGAAATGAAGCATGGCCCCATCGCGCTCATTACCCCCGAGTGCCCCACCGTGGCGGTGGCGACGCCCGGCGGGGTTTACGAGAAGATGCTCTCCAATATCAAGGAAGTGAAGGCGCGCCGGGGCTACGTGCTCGCCGTCGCCGCTGAAGATGACGCGGAGATCCGCAAATACGCCGACGATATCATCCCCATCCCGCGCGTGGACGAGCTGCTCACCCCCCTGCTCGCCATCCTTCCGCTGCAGCTCCTGTCCTACTACTGCGCCCTCGAGCTCGGCCTCGACATCGATCAGCCCCGCAACCTCGCCAAAAGCGTGACAGTGGAGTGAATTATAGCGTCCCCGCTTTAATTCACACATCGATGGGCCGGGCTGCTTTCGTTATCAGCGACTCCACGATCTCGGCGATGATTTTGTCGGTGGGGACGCCCTCCGCTTCGCCTTCGAAGTTGAGCAGGATGCGGTGGCGCAACACCGGGTAGGCGATGGCGGCAACGTCCTCCAGCGACACGTGGTAGCGCCCTTGGAACAGCGCGCGCACCTTCGCCGCCAGCACGATTCCCTGCGCGCCGCGCGGGCTGGCGCCGAAGCGCACGTATTTATTCACCAGCGGGGTGGCCGTCTCGCTGCCCGGATGGCTGGCCAGCACGCAGCGCAGCGCGATGTCCTGCACGTGGGCGGCGATGGGCACGTCGCGCACGAAGGCGCGCATCTCCAGCAGCCGCTGCCCGTCCAGCACCGGCTGCGCCTCCGTGATCGCGGACGTAGTCGTGCGGTCCACGATCAGACTCAATTCCTTCAGCGAAGGCGAGCCCACCAGGATCTTGAACATGAAGCGGTCGAGCTGCGCCTCCGGCAGCGGGTAGGTGCCCTCCTGCTCGATGGGATTCTGTGTCGCCAGCACGAAAAAGGGCTCCGGCAGCTTGCGCACCACGCCGGCTACCGTAACCGAGTGCTCCTGCATCGCTTCCAGCATCGCCGATTGCGTCTTCGGCGTCGCCCGGTTGATCTCGTCCGCCAGCACGATGTTGGCGAATACCGGCCCCGCCTGGAAGCGGAACTCCCGCTTGCCGCCCTCACCTTCCAACAGTATATTCGTCCCCGTGATGTCCGACGGCATCAGGTCCGGGGTGAACTGGATGCGCGCGAACTGCAAGTGCAGCGCGCTCGCCAGCGTGCGGATGAGCATCGTCTTGCCCAGCCCCGGCACGCCCTCCAGCAGCCCGTGCCCTCCCGCCAGCACGCAGATGAGCACCCCGTCGACCACCTCCTGCTGACCGACGATCACCTTCCCGATCTCCGCGCGCAACCGCGCCACGTCCCGCGAAAAAGCCAGCGCCTGTCCTTCTACCGTCATATTCACCTCCATTGTGCGCCTGCCCTCGGCCGCATACTCCCCCTACTTCGCGCTCCCTCCTTCAATACCTGCTTTCATTGGGAGCCTGGCGCCTTATTCCCGGGCAAACTTTTCCGCCAGCTCCAGCAGGGCTTCCTCCGCTCCCCGCAGGATAAGCGGTCGGGGTCCGATGAGAGCAAAGATGAGCGCCAACCCGCCAACCTGGCGGATGGCCGGGATGTTGATGAACCTTTCCCAGGAAGCATCTTCACGGGGGTCCAATCCGAACACTTCGGCTTCAACGGCGATCACCTCCGGCGCGAGAGCGGCGGCAAGCAGGCACCAGGGTCCGGCGGCATCCAGGCCATGCAGCCGCGCCGCGCCGGTATTCCGCAACGCAGCGAGAATCTCCACCACCGCTTCCGCATGGGGCGCGCGGCGGTAAGTCAGGTAATCGCGGTCGCGGATTTCCACAGTCAAGCGCGTCTTGCGCGGCGTCACCCACAGGTCGCTGCCGCGTGTTTGCAGTTTTATATGGCGCGGCTTCCGCCGCGCATATTCGTCCAGGCACTCCCCGGTAAGCGTCACGATGTGTGGAAGCAGCGCGCCGGTTCCTTCCCGCAGCGCCGCCGGCGAACGCAGCATCGGCTCCAGCGTCTTCTCTGCTCGCCTGCGCCATAACAGTCGGAAATCTTCGTAAGCAAAGTGCGGAGGAGCTTCCCGCCCCCACCAGACCAGTTGATCGCGCATGGGCGGGCGGACAAAATCCACCTCGCGCACCGGCGCGCTCGAACGAACGCCGAAGAGACGGCGGCGGAAGAAGGCGTAAACCGCCTCACGCATCTGCTGGTTGTAATTATGCTCCGCATCGACGTGCAGCCCGCCCACCGCTCCCGCCGCGCGGTAAAATTTGTAAATGTCGCGAATGGCCGGTCCCTCGACTTCCGGAGTATTTTGCGTCCAGTCGCCGGTGCAGCTTCCGATGAAAAGCGGCTTCGGCGTGAAAAGACGCGCCAGTTCCACGTTATTCGCCGCCACGCGCAGCAGCGGAGCGTTCTCGCACTGGCAACCGCCGTGGAAGATGGAGGATACCATCACGATGGGGGCGGCGACAGTCAGCCGCTCGTCCACCGCGGCCAGCGCGAAGGTCTGCGTGCCGCCGCCGGACTCCCCGGTGCAGGCCAGCCGTTCCGGGTCAACTTCGGGGAGACTTTGCAGGAAATCGAGGGCGCGCGCGCTGTTCCACGTTTGCAGCGCCATCAGCGACAGTCCCCACGGCGCATCGGTGGGAAAGCCGTGCGGAAGCTGGCAGGAGTCGTTGTAGCCGACCATGTCATAAGCGAGCACGACGGCGCCTTGCCGGGCCAGGTTGTAGGCGCGCGCCACGCCGCTTCCCAATGGATTGAAGTCCTGCAGGCGTCCCTGCGGCCAGTGGCCATGGGGGCTCAATATTCCCGGCACGGGAAGATTCAACACGGTAGGACGGAAGAGGTTGCCGGTGACGTAAAAACCGGGCAGCGACTCGAAATACACCTTACTGCACAGCACGCCGTCGCCCTTCCAGTGATCGAAAACGCGGGCGTTGAGCGGCGAACGCGGGGGTTCCGGCAGCAGCGCGAGGCTGACGCGGGCGTGCCGGCGCAACCAGCGGGCATAATCCTCCCAGGCAAGCCGCGATTCAAAACGGCGGATCGGAATGGGCCGGGTGTAAAACGGGGTTGTCGTCGCCATACGCGCCTCCGCTGGGAGCGCGGACCTCCGAGTCCGCATGTGAAAAAATTAGTTAACTCGCGGGACCCGAAGGTCCGCGCTCCCAAACAAATTCGTCAGCAAAACGGCATAATCCTTTTCTCATCGCCAGCCACTCACACGGCAACGCTATACAATTTATTATTTCCGAGTTATCTTATCAGTGCGTTCAAGAATACCGGTTCGGCGTAATCGGTTTTGGGAAAACTGAATACGCAAGCACGCCGGAACAGGCATTACGGTAGAACTTCGTGAGAGACAGCTTATCGCATGGGAGCAACGCACCTCGACTTCCATCAGGATGACGCAAGGCTGGTTGCCCGCGCGCAGGCGGGGGACCAGTCGGCATTTCGCCAGCTTTTCGAGACTTACGGTCAGACGGTATACCGTATTACCACGCGCATGGTGGGCGAGGATGAAGCGGCGGACCTGACGCAGGAAGTCTTCGTGCGCGCGTACCAGCGGTTGGCATCGTTGCGCGACGGGCAAGCCTTTCACGCGTGGATCACCCGGCTGGCGATGAATATAGCCCGCGATGCTCTCCGGCGGCGCAAACCACGGACCTTCTCACTGGACGCCCCACCGCCGGGAACGGAAGAGGGAACGGAGTGGTCGCTGGCATCCGAATCCCCCACCACCGAGGATCAAATGCTGTCTATCGAGCGCAGCAGACATATCCACTCCGCCCTGGAATCGTTATCTCCCGATCATCGCGCGGTAGTGGTGCTGCATCACCTGGAAGAGATGCCGGTGGAACAGATCGCGGAAATCCTCGGCGTGCCCGTCGGCACGGTCAAATCCCGCCTCGCCCGCGCTCGCGCCGAGCTGAAACAGTTATTGTCGGATTACCTGGAGGTGAGGGGGGTGAGTAGCGATAAGTGATCGAGTGATAATGATAACCCCCCGGTGAACCGGGGAGTTATCATTATCACTCGATCACTTATCGCTCAATCACTTATCACTTCACTTCCTTCAGGCTGTCCAGAATGCGGTCGAGCTCTTTGGCGGTCAGAGTGCCGACGGCGGCTATGGTAAGGTTGCCGATGGTGCGCGATTCGACGAGGGCATTCTCGCCGGGAGCCATATGGCAGCCGCCTTCCATGGCGCACATCATGCCGTGGTTCATTTCAAACAGGGTGAGCGTCGCGAGGCCATCCGTATAGCGCAGCACCGCCATCTCGGTGCCGCAGCACGGGCAATGATCGCGGTAGCTGCCTTCGAACCTGAATCCCTTCGGCAGAATGGTCGGCCGCAGTATGGGCCTGCCCAGCAGTTTCTCGAGCTGCGGGGGGGTAGCGGCCCGCAGGATCGAAGCCGAATCCGCCGCCGGCTCCGCCGGTCTTGTTCGGAGATATTCGATCTTCTCGATCCGCATTTCGCTGACTTGTTTGGACCGGAAGAAGGTGCGCATGGAAAGGATGACACCCCGGTTGCGATCGACGCCGATCTGCTTCCTGAGCGTCCCGCTGCTCACCGACAGCAATACCGCGGGCCGGCCCGCGATGGTGGTGACGCCGGTCACGCGTCCGTGAGAAGCGATCGCCGCCTGCCGGTCGCCGGGATTCACAGTTTCCGCTTTCTCTTCGGCGGCATACCACGCGCGTTCTCCGTCATAGCCGAGCGAACAGCCGCGGCCTTCACCGTCAACGAGACGCATGCAATAGCGGCCTCCTGTGCCCTGGTCGATGGTGAAGCTTGCCGTTTTACCATCGACAGTGGATTTGCCTTCAGCATGATAAGAAACCGTCTGCGCCGCTTTATCTACCATCCCCAGCCACTCGCTGCCGTTGCGACCATCTACGCGGCGATTTTGCATCCACTGCCAACCGGCGACGGCCAGCGCAGCCGCTACAATGAAGAATAACGGTAAGAAAAGACGGTTCTTCATTGCCGACCCTCATATGAGATCCGCACTGCTAGACTGGCGCGGTCTGCGAGCGGATCCTGTGCCGCAAGGAGCTCATGGCGTGTGACGAAGGCGGATGCTTGGGTCGATGCCATGGGCAACGGCTGCCGCGCGCGATATGCCGTCATCGAGCCGAAAAGCAGTATCGCCAGCATACCGGCGCCGGCCAGCGCCCGCCACCAGAGCGCAACGGGATGCCGCCGGGGCGCAAGGCGGGCGGCGATGCCCGGCCACAGGTCGTCCGGCATCGCCGGCTCCGGCAGCAAGGCAACCGCGCTGGCGGCATTTTCCAGCGCCGCCAGCTCGCGCCGACATGCTTCGCACGCGGCGACGTGCTCGGCAATCCGCCGGCGTTGCGCCTCGTTTACCGCTTCCAGTTGAAAATCCGCTAATTGTTCGAGATCAGGGCACTGCATCGTCTTTCCTCATTATAACCCGAACCGGCGGGACACAACACCCGTGTCCCGCTTTTTCCTTCCATATAATCAGGACGATGGCGGATCGAATCGGGTTCCCCCGGCATTCTCCTGTAAATGTAAATGTATTGCTTCAACAGCAAAAAGAAGACCGGCGTGACCGGGGAATTCAAAATTTTGCTTTAAAATTTTGGAATAAATTGCCTGTCAAACAGAACGCTTGACAGGCAATCCAAAATCCAAAATCCAATTTATTGCCCGGACATCATCGGGCAACTGCCGCCGGAGGTTTCGCCGCCGGCTTCATCGCCCATGTCGCAGTTTTCACCGTGGTTCATGCCGCCATGATCCATGTCGTCTCCCATGCCGCAGCAGTCATCCCCGCCCGTCGTCGCCGCGGCGTCCTTCTCGCCTTCCGCCACCGGCGGGGCGAAGCTGACGATAAAGTTGAATTTGCTCGTTTTCAACCCCTCGGTAATCGCCGCGGTCGTCACGCCTGCCTTGGCGTCAAAGGCAATGGTCGCCACTTTGCCGGATTCATCGAGGGTGACGCCGTTGACGCCCTTCACGCTTTTCAGTGTTTTCGGTATTTCGGTGAAGCACGCCCCGCACATCTTCGGCTGGTCGGCGCACATCGGCGCGTCAACGTAAACAACGAGCTTTGCCGTATACGGCGCCTTGGGCTCCGTCTTCCTGCCTTGCTCGTTGATAAGGTTGATGAACTTGCTCGCTGAAATCACCTTCTCATCGAGTTTGGCGGTGACCTGCTGGGGCTTCATGATGACCTTCACCTCGAAGATGCCTTTCTGCTTACCGAGCCAGGTCTGTAGTTTATCGACGCTGGAAGGAGAATTTAAGCCTTCCACACCGGCTGTCACCACGGTAAGGACCGGTTGCTTGACTGCTTTCTCGGGCGCCGCATTCAAAACGGTCACCACGATAGCGATGGTCAACGCCAGTAGGGTAAAGAACACAGTTAGTCGCATCAGGAGTTCCTTTCAGGCTGAAATGGTCGGTTGAATTGGAATCGACCGCTCCGGCGGTCTCAGATAAACCCGCTCATCCTTCAAGGACGCAACGGTTGCGCGTCAGGTTCCATGAAAATGAAACCATCTAAAGAATTTAAAATAAAAATCGCTCCGCGGGCCATGCGCCGGGAATACCTCCCTGCTCGGAAAGTAGAGGAAACGCATAGCGGACAGCGAATAATACTAAGACGCGAAAAGAAATAGATGTCTTTGTGTTGGGGGAGAAAGTTATGTCTATTATCCGCGTGCCGATTCCGAAGGTTCGCGATCCGTTTGTAAATACGAAATTGCTCTCGCTGGGGCCGGGGGAGGACGGCGCCGAGCGGTTCTGGATATCCACCTGGAACAGCAATGCCGGCACGCTGGCGGCGCTGATCGCGGAGGACGGCCGGCGCCGCATTTACCGCTTCCCCGGGCACGGCGGCTTCTACAGCGCGGCGCGGGAAGACGCGGACACGTTATGGCTGTGCGGCTGGCTGAACAGGGTAGTGCGGCTGACCCTCAGCACCGGGAAATACGAGGCCTTCAACACGGGAGCGCCCGGCGCGCTGGTTTTTCAGGGCATGACGCTCGATCACAACACGGGCAAGCTCTTCGCCGCTGCCTTTCCCCATCCGTTTACGAAAACCGTCGCCTTTTCCTTCGATTACCGCAACCGCAAGCCGGCGGCCATACATGAGATCGGCGGCCTGGCGCATTACATGCGCTGCCATTTCCCCAACGGCGACGGAACTTATTCCATCGTGCTGCACTGCCCCGGCGAAGCGCTGGCAATCTGGAATCCGCGAGCGGAAACGGTGGAATGGCTCGAATATGCCGAAGAGCTGGATACCGAGGCATTGAACGCCGGCAGTACCTATCACCTGATCGCCGATGACGCGGGACGGCGGTATTTTCCCAACCGGGGCTGGTATAATCCCATCTCGCGGCAGTTCGAAGACGGCCTCCGCCCGGCGCGCGAGATGACCTGGTTCGCCCGGCGGGGAGACCGCGCGTGGGGCGTCAATTACGAGAATGCCATGCTGACCGTGGGCCAGTGGGATTTCGCCGCCGGCTCGGTGCGCGAATTGTGCGCCATCCCCGATAGCCAGCTTCATAACGTGAATCTGACCGCCTCCGGTAAAATGGTGGCGGTGAACATATACGGCGAATTCTTCCGTTTCGACGGCGATACAGGCGCGCTGGAGATGAGCCGCCGGCTGCCCTCCGACTCCTGGGGGCATGTAGACTGCCTGCGCCGCATCGATGAGGACCGGATGCTGGGCACGCCCTTCATCACCCAGCGCTTTTGGGAAGTCAACCTGCGCACCGGGGAAGGCCGCGACTGCGGCCGCGCCGCCCCCGGCGCCGGCGAGGTGCTGCGGACCTGGAAGATCGGCAAAATGATCTACATGGCCGCCTACACCGGCGCCGAGCTGACCGAATACGACCCGGACGTTCACCCGCACTTCCCGGAAAACCCGCGCGTGGTGGCCGACCCGCCGCACGGCATGCGCCCGGTGGCCGGCGCCGACGATGGGCGGAACATCTATTATGCCTGCAGCACCGAATATGGCACGCTGGGCGCCGCGCTGGCGAAGTATGACACGAAGACCGGCGAAACCCACTATGCCCTACGCCCGCTGGGCAACCAGCAGATATGGTCGATGTGGTATCATAAATCATCCCACGGTCTGGTCTGCGCCACCACCATGCATTCCGACTGCCGCAGTTGCCCGCCAACCGACGACTTCTGTTATTTTGCCGTGCTCGACGCCGACACGCTCGAACCGCGGATGAAGGTTGCCGCTCCGGCCGGCACGGAAGGCGCGCGCATCCTCGGCCCGCTGGGCGGCGATCGCTACCTGGCCGCCTGTGACTTGCCGGAGGGCCGCCGGCTGTTCACCCTCGTCCTGGCCGATTTCACCGTGCCGCCGCGGGAGACCATGCAATCCCCGCCGAAGGGCTGCGGCGCCATCGCCCCCACCGACCGCGCGGGCCGCTTCGTGCTGCACGTGGGCCGCCGCCTGGAGCTGTGGGACATGCGCCGCATGAAGCTCCTGCGGGTACTTTTCGACAAGTTTTATAATACCCGCGGCTACCACGTGCAGGGCGACTCGGTGTATGTGATGAAGCCGAAGGAAGTGATCGTGCTGGAAGGGATTCTGAAGTAACGCTGGTGCTCGAGCTGTCGGACAGTTCTAGTCCAGCTTATTTGTCTACGCACTCCCTTCATGATTCAGACGCTGGCGATACCGGGGGTGGTTATAAAATAACTGCTTTTGACAGCCGGATAGACCAATGCGATAATTCCCAGCGAGCGCATGGAGGTAAAGCGGTGCGTATTACCCGGCAATTTTTGCTGATTTTACTCCCGGCGTGGTCCGTTGTCTTGCTTGCTGCCTCTCCCGACGCTCTCTCACCCCACGCCGCCTGGCCATGGCGCCAGGCGCAGAAGCTGACACCTTATCCCGGCGTGACGCAGTGGACCGACACTACCCTCGACGGCACCGCACTCTACCTGCTAGATTTCGACTTCGCCGCCAATCCGAAACTGCGGCTGGAGCTGTATGACCAGGATGAGGATGACGATAAGCCGCTTGACAACAATGTCGCCTATTGGCCGCGAGGAGTGGGGCAGGTGGCGCGGGATCTCAATGCCGGCGGGCGCGGCGAGGTGGTGGCGGCGTGGAACGGGTCGTTCTTCAATCCCGGCGCGCGAGATCCGGCAACCGGCAAGCAGGTGGGGCGCCACGTGGCGGCGGTGGTGTTGAACGGCAAGGTGCACGCCAACGTCGGCCTGGCGCGCTGGACGGCCGGTGTGCAGTACCGTGACGGCACGCCTATCTTCAAAACGCTGCATCAACCCGACCGTAATACCCTCGCGCGGGAATTCGACTTCGCCGCCGGCGCCGCCCAGTGCTTGGTTCGTGAAGGCAAAGCGCTGAAGCTGCAACCCTATCCGGAGCGTGGCGAGAAGCCGCTCAAGCAGCCGGTGCCCTCCACGCCGGAGGACGCGGGGCACATCCCTACCGTCGATCACATCAAGACGTCGCGCACCTCGATGGGCTGGTCGCGGGACAACACCCACCTCTTCCTGCTCATCGTGCAGGAACAGGACGATGAATTCAGCAGCATCGAGGCTTTCCAACAGCGAAGGGCCGGCATAGGTGGCTGGACGGCAGCCGACCTGCGGCAGTTCTGGCTGGCGCTGGGCGCCTGGGACGCGGTGAATCTGGACGGCGGCGTGGTGACGCAGATGACCTGCTTGCGCGAGGACGGCGATTACCTGCTGATCCCGCCCGCCTGGGCGTCGAAGGAGCGGAAAATTATCTGTCCTCCCACTTTCGCGAACGCGCCGTCAGGAGGAACGCTGATGTATTTCTACGTGCGAGCGGAGGAATAGCAGCATTGTAAACCTGCAGCAGAGTAATCGTGTCTCTCCCGAACAAAACTGTGACTGAAGTCAAATCAGCACAATTAATCATCCAATCTGAGCGTATAATCTATTTTTACTCACAGTCTCCGCCCTTCATTCCGGCCGTGTGTGGTTCAATATCCGCATATACACCGGCGGCTGCGCCGCAACCAAAGACAAAATCTGCGCCTATTGGCGAGAAATCGCGGATTAGTACCTGAATGGTTGAAAACACCAGAGAAAAACGAGTTGTTGACCATAATGACGTTAAACCAGGCAAGCTGAGTTCGATGGTTGAGTAGGCAGGTAAGCTGATCGATTCTTTCCACAGCTTATACTGCCGTATCGAAACCATCGCGTGGAAAGCTTGATGGAAAGCCTGTATTATTGGGTTGCGGGCAAATCTCGCGTTAGTAATACAGATAATGGTTGTATAAAAACTGAAAAGAAAGGAGGGGTGGTCATGCCATGTGAAAGAACCGCACTCACCCCATACAAACGAATAGAAGCACTCGAGCAGGATTTACAGCGATTGCGTGAAGAATGCCGGCTGACCAGACGGAAGTTGAAGGAGCTGACCGGATTGATCGATCGCAGCTCCGCCGTCGTGTTTCGCTGGCGCGTAATGCCGGGGGTGTGGCCGGTCGATTATGTATCGGAGAACGTGCGTCAATTCGGCTACACGGCGGAGGACTTTACCTCAGGCCGGATATCCTGGCCAGGCATTACCCACCCGGAGGACGTGCCGCGCCTGGAAGCGGAGGTAGCGGAGTATACGGCGCGCGGTGAACGGCAATTTCACCAGGTTTATCGCATTCTCACCGCCGCCGGCGAAGTGCGCTGGATCGACAATCACACGGTCGCCGTGCATGACGAAATGGGATGCCTTACCCATTATGAAGGTCTGCTGCTCGACGTCACCGAGTGGAAGCATGCCGAAGATATCATTCACGTTTGCGAATCGAAATTCGACGCATTCTTCGAGTTTGCGCCGATACCATATGCTATCGTCGTAAGCGGCGGTCGCTACCTGGAAATCAACGCGGCCTTCGAGCGCGCCATCGGCTTCAGCCGCGAGGAAGCGCGCGGGCGAACACCGGTCGAGCTGGGCATTATCACCGATGCGGACGCCTATGCGCGCGCCACCCGCCTGGTGCTGGCGGGGGAGCAGCTTCATGACTATGAGATGCGTATTCGGCGAAAAGACGGCCGGGAACTTGTCGGCCTGTGCGCGGCGCGAAAGGTCGAATGGGGAGGACAGCACGCCTTCCTCACCGCCGTTGTCGATATTACCGAGCGCAAGCAGGCGGAAGAGGAGCTGCGCAGGGCCTATGCGGAGGTGGAAGATCAGGTTAGGGAACGCACCGCGGAGCTTGCGCGGGCCAACAGATCGCTGCGGCAGAGCGAAGAGCGGCTCGAACGAACCCAGGAAATAGCGCACCTGGGCAGTTGGGAGCTGAATCTGATCGACAACACGCTGATCTGGTCAGACGAAGTATATCGCATCTTCGGCTTCGAGCCGCAAAAGTTCGGCGCGACATACGAGGCATTCCTGGAGCACGTGCATCCGGACGATCGCGCCGCGGTGGATACGGCGTATTGGAGCTCTATCCGCGAGGGAAGGGATTCGTATGAGATCGAGCACCGCGTGATCCGCCAATATACCGGCGAAATTCGCTGTGTCCACGAGAAATGCAAGCATTTACGCGATGCCGATGGCCGGATAATCCGTTCGATTGGCATGGTGCATGATATCACCGAGCGAAAGCAAGCCGAAGACGCGCTCCGCGCCTCGGAGAAGCGTTTTCATGAATTAGCGCAGTTGGCGCCGGTGGGCATCTTCTCCGGCAATGCCGGCGGCGAGGTGACTTATGTCAACCAGCGCTGGAGCGAAATCACCGGCTGGCCGCCGGGGCAGGGAATGGGCACCGGATGGATGGCCGGCATCCATCCGGAGGACCGCGCCTATGTCGAGCGTGAGCGGGAGAGAGCGTTCCGCGAGCAGCGGGAAGGCATCCTGGAATACCGCTACCTGACGCCCGACGGCACGTTGAAATGGATCATCGTCAATGTGCGCCCCCTGCTGGATGCGCAGCGGACAATGACGGGATTCATCGGCACCGTGCTCGATATCACCGCACGCAAGAGGGCGGAGGAGCAGGTCCGGCAGTTGCAGCAGCGCCAGGAAAACCTGCTGCATATCGTCTCTCACGACCTGCGCATCCCGATCACCGTTATCCATGGGCATATGGAGCTGCTGGAAACCGGCCTTCGAGAGCGGCAATTGGACAGCGAATTCGAAATAAATACCAGTACCATCGACCGCAACGTCCATCGCCTGAATACCATGATCCAGGACCTGGTAGACATGGCGCGCCTGGAAGGCCATCAATTTGTGATGAAGATCGAAAACCTCACTCTCCAGGAGTATATCCCAGACTTGCTCTCACGATTGCACTATATTTTCCCGATGGAGCGCGTTATGATCGAAATTCCGCCGGACTTGCCGCCCGCGCGGGCGGATTGCAGCAGGTTAGAGCGGATTATTCTCAACCTGCTGAGCAATGCCTTCAAATATTCCGCGGAAGAGACCCCCGTGCATCTACACGCGCGCCGGCAGGACGATGAGATCGCCATTGCGGTCAGCGACAAAGGCCGAGGCATCGCGCCGGAGGACATGCCCCACCTGTTCGAACGCTTTTATCGCGCCGGAAGCGAGCGCCGGGCGGAAAGCGTCGGCCTGGGTCTTTATATCACAAAACTACTGGTGGAAGCCCACGGTGGCCAGATTCAAGTCGAGAGCGAAGAAGGCAAGGGCAGCACATTTTCTTTCACGCTGCCGGTGTCGGGTGTTGATCAGTGATTCGCCCCGCAGGATAGGAAAATTCACTTATCACGCATCACTTATCGCTCGATCCCGCCATCGGGAGTTCTACCGTGATGGTAGTGCCTTTCCCCGGCTCGCTTTCCGCCCGGATGCTGCCCGCGTGCGCCTGGATCAGGAGCCTTGTCATATACAATCCCAATCCGATGCCGCGCCGGGCACTATGCGGCGCTTCACCCGTCGTTTCGTATTTCTCGAAGATACGGGGCAATATCTCCGGCGGAATGCCGGCGCCTTCGTCGTGGACACAGATCAGCACCGTCGCATCCCGCGGGGTCCCGGTAACGGTGATCGGCGACCGCGACGGCGCATACTTCAAGGCGTTGTCGAGGATATTCGAGAAGGCGAGTTTAAGATATTCGGGGTCGGCGTCCACCCGCGCCTCGGGCAGTTTACGCGCAACTCGCTGTTCGACTCCTGGATGATATACCTCCAGCTCGGTAACCAGCTCATCGAACAGCACCGGCAGGCTGACCGTGAGCCGGTTAAGCTGGAGCCGTCCTTCCTCCAGCCGTCCCATTGCCAGCAGATTCAATACCAGCCGTGAAAGGGCATCGGCGCTGCGATTGATCGACTCCACGATCTGCTCGCGAATGCCGGTATCCAGATCAGGCTCGGTAAGCATGGAGGCGCCGGTTTTTATGGCGCTGGCGGGATTGCGCAGCTCGTGCGCGGCAAAACTCACGAATTCGTTGCGCAGCTTATCTGTCGCCCGCAACGCGGCCGCTTCGGCCTGCTGCCGCGTCAACCGGTAGAAAAGCACGAACCCGAGCAGGACCAGCAGCAATACGGCGATATTGGCAACCAGCAGTAAGATATCGCTGATACGGCTTTGTTCCTGCTCGGTCTGAAAAATGACGTTCACGTCCGCGGAGTGGAATTCCCGCAGCTTATCAAGCAGTTCAACAACCTCATCAGCCTGCGCCTGTATCTCCTGCACCCGTGCCGTCGTGGGAGAAGCGGGCAAAACCAGCGCCAGGCTGACGAACTCTCGGTACTGGGTGAGTATTTCCCGCTGGACTTGCCGGCTTTCCGGACGGGGGAAAAGGTTCGGATTGGTGAACAAAGCATTGAACTCGACAGCCTGCGAATTTATCGCGGCGTGATTCAACGGTAGGTAAACGCTCTGTGCCACGCGCAATCGCTGGCGATCCAGAATCACCGTCGCGCGATTCACGCGAAGCAGCGTATTCAAGGCATGGACTTCCGCAGTTAGCACGCGGCTGTGCCGATTTTGAATTCTGAACAGTAGAATACTCAACCCGATGAGGATCAACGGGATGAGGATCAATATTCCCAATGTCAGCCGGCCCAGGCGCGATGTCGTCATGCTGAGTTACAGTATATCAAAAGAACATGCGATTACCTCTTATTCCAATCCGACAAATATCCTGGGGCGCGGATGGAACCTGAGCCCATGAAAACTCGTCACGAGAAGTGGAATCCTCAGATACGTTAATTCCTAACCGAGGTGAGACGATGTCGAATGAACAACAACACATACTGATGATTGCGCCATGTGAAGGACATGCGCAGGCCGTCATGCGTATTCTCGATGAGCAACGTATCGCGGATTGGATGCTCATTCCCACCGGCCAGTGTCGCCGCATGGGTAAACTCGATTTTATTCCCTCCATGACGGATTCGTCGTGCGACGTGATTATCAGCATCGCGGACCCAAAGGCAATAGAGAGAGCGCTGGCGGCATTGTGCGCGGCGGAACAGCAGAATGAAATATGCGCCAATTGCCTGGCCTATATCTGGCCGGTAACTCGGGTGAGCCTCGGGCATCATGCGCTGGACCCGATTTGCAATATGTCGGTAGAGCGGAATAAGGCATTGTTCGTGGATTACCATGGCACGCAGTTCTATTTCTGCTCGGCCGAATGTCGCGATCGGTTTCTCGATTCTCCGGAAGCATATAGTGCTAAAGCGTAGGAAACAGCGCAAACATCGAGAGACAGGCGGTTCCGGGTCGGCGCCGCCTGTCTCTTTCTTTCACCGGGCTGTCGATGAAATCGACATAATTTCAACTCGACTGCCAATGAAATAACAGTAAAATAGCCGTTGGCGCGGATTATTCATGAACCGCTCGCGCACTCGTAAAGGGATGCTGCTACCAGTGGTGCTTGAATATCCGGGTAAGCATGGCGTCGAGGGAGGGTATTAATGCCGGATGGACATGCTGAACACGCCGGTCACGCGATGGCCGGCGCCGGCAGCGCACGGATGAACAATTCGTCAGAGCACGCCCATGGCGGTGGGCGCCACGAAGGCATGGAAGGGGAGTTCCGCGCGCGCTTCATCGTCACGGCCATCATCTCTCTTCCGGTGCTGGCCCTCTCCCCGATGATCCAGGGATGGCTCGGTTACGCGCTGACGTTTCCAGGTCGTGAATATGTGCTGTGGGTACTGGCATCCGTCATCGCCGTCTGGGGCGCCTGGCCGTTCTACCGCGGCGCCGCGCAGGCGCTGTCCACCGGCGCCTTTGACATGAACGTGCTGGTTTCGCTGGCGGTTGTGACGGGTTATCTCTTCAGCACGGCGGCAACCTTCCTTTTCACCGCGCCTGAGTTCTACTGGGAAATCAGCACCCTCGTAGTGTTCCTGCTTTTCGGGCACTGGATGGAGATGCGCTCGCTGCGCGGCGCCACCGGAGCGCTGCGGGAATTGCTGAAGCTGATTCCCCCGTCGGCGACGCGGATCGTGGATGACCGCACGGAAACCGTGCCGACGGAAGAGCTGCACAAAGGCGATCTTTTGCTGGTGCGCCCTGGAGACCAGATACCCATCGACGGCGAGGTGGTCGAAGGCGAGAGCGAGGTAAACGAGGCGCTGGTTACCGGAGAGTCGCGACCGGTGACCAAAGGTTCGGGAGATAAGGTCATCGGCGGCGCGCTGAACGGCGCGGGCGCCTTCCGCATGCGGGTGACCGCTACCGGCAAAGAGACGGCCATCGCGCGGATCGTCAACCTGATTTCCGAGGCGCAGGCATCGAAAACGCGCACCCAGCGGCTGGCGGACACGGCGGCGCAATACCTGACCATCACCGCGCTGACCGTCGGCATCGGCGCCTTTTTCTTCTGGACCGTCTTCACCGGCGAGGGGTTGGTCTTTTCGCTGCTGCGCATGGTCACCGTTTTCATCATCGCCTGCCCGCACGCGCTGGGGCTGGCCATTCCCACGGTTGTCATCATCGCCGGCGCCCTCGGCGCGCATGCCGGCATCCTCATCCGCAACAATGAGGCGGCGGAGGCGGCCGTTCGACTGAACAGCATCATCTTCGACAAGACCGGCACGCTGACGAAGGGGGAGTTCGGCGTCACCGACGTGTTGCCGCTGGATAACCTTTCGGAAGAAGAGCTGCTCCGCCTCGCCGCGGCGCTGGAGGCGAATTCCGAGCACTCCATTGCCCGCGGGGTTCTTCGCGCGGCGGAAGAGCGCCGCCTCGACATGCCGCCGTCCGCCGAGTTCCGCGCCGTGCCCGGACGCGGCGCGCGGGCGCGAGTCGAAGGAGCTACGGTAGCCGCCGGCAACCGGCGGCTGATGGACGACCTGAACGTGCGGATCGACCAGGCCGCGGAACACGTTGACCGGCTGACGCGCCAGGGCAAAACCCTGGTCTACGTGGCGCGGGAGGGCCGATTGGCCGGGTTCATCGCGCTGGCGGACATCATCCGCGAAGAGTCCTACACGGCGGTGCGTAAGTTGAAGGAGCTGGGCATCGAGGTGGTTATGCTCACCGGCGATCACGAGAACGTGGCCTCCTACGTCGCCGGCGAGCTCGGTCTTGGCAGTTATTTCGCCGAGGTGCAGCCCGGCGAGAAGTCCGCCAAGGTGAAAGCGCTGCAGGCCGAGGGCAAACGCGTGGGCATGGTGGGCGACGGCATCAACGACGCCCCCGCGCTGGTGCAGGCCGACGTAGGCATTGCCATCGGCGCTGGTACTTCCGTCGCGGTGGAATCGGCGGATATCGTGCTGGTAAAAAATGACCCGCGGGACGTGGTCAGCCTCATCAGGCTGAGCAGGTCGGTGATCCGTAAGATGAAGCAGAACCTGCTTTGGGCCACCAGTTACAACGTAATCGCCATTCCGGTGGCCGCCGGCGTGCTGGCGCCCATGGGCATCGTGCTTCCCCCCGAATGGGCGGCGCTCATCATGGCCGCCTCCACCATCATCGTCGTGCTGAACGCCCTGCTGCTCCGCCGCGCGCGGATTAGCGAAACAACGTAAGGCGCGCGCCATCCTGCTTTAAAAGGAACTATCTCCCACTCCGGCGAATTCACAGGTGGGAGGGCAAGCACATGGCTGGGGTGACAGTTCCCGCGCGAATCATCGATATTTCCGAGGAGGATTTTTGGGGCAGCCTGCGGGCGCCCGCGGGTGTGAAAGATTACGCCGCGCTGGCGGACTACCACCGGACGGCATTGGCCGATGTATGGGTAGAGAAGTTGCGGGAATGTGAGAAGGCGCGACCGGCGGATGAAAGTGAAATCGCCGGCCTGCTGCGCAACCGCATTCGCGGTTGGCATACCACGGTGGTGGATTTCGGCGAAGATATCGACTGGAATACCCGCGCCTTCGGCAACGCCGGTCTTTGCGGTTTCCATTACATGGGGTGGATCGATACGGCAATCCGCCACTACGCGCTGACCGGCGACGCGGCGGTGGGGGCGTGGATCGCCCGCACGATTCGCGGCGCTTATAATGCTCGGCACTCGCTGGATACCGCGCTGGGACTGCATCCGATTTACTACGAACTGGGCGCGCGCGCCAAGCTGCTCAACATGCCGCTCGCCTACCTGACGCTGATCAATCACGGCGGAGCGACGCCGGAGTTCGATGAAGCGGCGCTCAAACTCATTCTCGGCTGCGCGCGCAGCCTGCATTCGCTGCAGCAGGGTTATCGGTCGGGCAACTGGCAGATTGCCGGCTGCGGCGGTTTGATTCAAACGGCCTCATATTTTCCCGAATTCACCGAGAGCAAGGCATGGCTGGCGACGGGTGTTCAATACCAGCGCGAGCACCTGGAGAAGGACTTCTTCGCCGACGGCTGCCATGGCGAGCGCTGTTTCGGCTATATGAGCATGAGCGTCACCTCCATCAGCGAACCTTACCTCGCCGCGCGGCGCATCGGCGGGTACGGGCGGGAGGAGACCTTCTTCCGCGAGCGGCTGCGCCGTTCGTTCCGCTGGCTGGCAAAATCGCTGGGGCCGGATGGCCTGCATCCGGCGGTGGGCGACTGCGCGTTCGGCAAGGCCTCCGGCGTGCTCGATGCCGGCAAACCGTTTTTTTCGAAGGGGATCGATCGATGGCTCGGTGCGGACCGCGCGCAATCGTATTTCTTCAAGCCCAGCGGCTTTGCCGTCATGCGCAACGGCGCGGAAGATGACGCGGGCTACCTGTTTCACACCTTTGGCCCGTGGGGTGGCTGGCATTCGCACATGGACGCGACCGGTTTCTGTTTCTACGCCCACGGCGAGCCGTTGCTCGAGGAGGTGGGCCGCTTTGAGAGTTACGATAATCCGCGCTCGCACTGGTTCCGCGCGCCGGAATGCCACAATGTGGTAACCGCAGACGGCGCGCACTTCGACAACAACGATCTGAACCGGCGCGCGGGGCAGCGCCCAAGCTGGCTTTCGACCCCGGCGCTCGATTTTCTCACCGTGCGCCACCAGGCCTACCGGCACAACGACCTGGAGCCGCAATCAAGCAACATCACCCTGCGGCGCACCGTGCTCTATGTGAAGGATCCGGGCTACGCGCTGGTCTTCGATTCTGCGCTGGCGGAAGACACCTCCAACCCGGAGTTCGCCATCACGCAGAACTGGCACTCACCCTTCCCCTTTACCGCGCAAGGCAGAGCGCGGGCGCGCACGCAAGGCTCGCCCGGCATGCTGCTGGTATGGGCGCGCGAGGAATGGCTGCGCCGCCTGGAGACCGGACTGGATTACGGCGGAGATGAGGTAAAGCTGACCGGTCCGTACCGCGAACGCCACTATCTGCGCGCCCGACGCTGGGCGGAGATCGGCTACGACGGGGCTATCGGTTTCGCTACCGTGCTCTACCCCTTTCGCGGCGATGCGCCGAAGGTATCGGTCCATCTCATTCCCCTGGAAGGCGCCCGCCCGTATCGCGCGGAGGCGTTCGAGGTGCTCCTGCCGGGGCGCGCCGACTTATTCGTACTCAATCCCGAGCGACTTCCCGGGCTTCGATACGAAGGGGAAACTATCGCCGGTATGGGTTTCGCGATGTTGGGCGGCGGAACGCGCATCGAGCTGTAAAGAAAGGAGTGAATCATGCTGGCGGACATCGAGCACCTGCGGGTGGATTACGCGCGGGATCGTTATGCCGGCCACCCGCGTCAGGGCGGCATCTTCGACTTCGGCGGCGGCGAAATTGCCGTGCTCTATAACCGCGCGCCATCCGCCTATCGAACAATAACGGATATCGGGCACGATTACACCGGTTACCACAACCGCTCTCGGGTCATCCTCGCGCGCAGTCTCGACGGAGGCCGCACCTGGGATCGCCGCAACGACGTGGTAGTATTCGATCAGACGACGCCCATCGGCGAGCGTCTGGCCTGGGTGCGCCAGGTCGAGGATAATCCGGATATCGCGCGGGAAAACATCGACCTTAACGCGCCGGATACCGCGCTGTTTTTCGGCCGGACCTGGGCGGGTGAAGGCGACCCGCCGGCGATGCTGACCTTCGCGTTGCGCTCGCTCGACCGCGGGCATACATGGGAAAGTGTGCCCACGCCGCTCAACTCGACCGGTGGGCAAGGTTCCGTCCTGAAGGACGGCCATCCCGCCGCACGCATGCCGGACGGCACCCGCCTGGTGGTCGGCAGTCATGCCGGCGGCGTGGTGCTGCTCGGCACCGACGACCAGGGATTGACGTGGGAGTGCCTGGCCAATGTCTGCCGCGATCCGACCGGCCTCGGACGGCCCACCTATGCCGGCCTACTGCTCCTCTCCTCGGGCCGCTTGCAGTGCTATACCCTGAACATCGGCGGCTGGCGGGATGCCATTCAAATGTGCCACTCCGACGACGGCGGCTACTCGTGGTCCGAGCCCAGGCCCATCGTGCGCTGGGGACAATCACCCTGGGTGGCGCGGCGGTCGCCGGATGCTTGGGCCACCGGCCCGGCCTTCGGCAAGCATTATCGTTCTCCGTGGCCGATGCGGCTGGCCGACGGCCGCCTGCTGGTGCTGTTCGCCCACCGCAAGCCGCCCTTCGGCATCGGTGTGATCGTCAGCGAGGACGAAGGCGCGAGTTGGAGCACGGAATACATCCTGCGCGACGACGCCAGCACCCCGGACATCGGCTACCCAGTGGCGGTAGAGACGGCGCCCAACCGCGTCTTCACCGCCTATTACTACACGCTGGAGGACGGCAACGGCTTCGGCGGCACGCGCTTCATCGCCGGGACGCATTTCCGCGTGCTGTGATGCCGGGGGAGATACCTATGAAGATGACTCCCAGCATCGAAATAATCGACCTTTATCGCTCCGGCGCGGAAGGCTACCATACCTACCGCATCCCTTCGCTGGTAACGACGGGTGCGAGCACCGTGCTGTCATTTTGCGAAGGCCGGAGGAACAGCGCGGCCGACGATGGCGATATCGACTTGCTGCTCCGGCGCAGCGAGGACAGCGGTATATCCTGGTCGGCATGCCGTGTTATTGCTACCGGCGGTGGGGAGACTATGGGCAATCCCTGCCCGGTCGTCGATCTACGCAACGGCGATGTGCTGCTGCTCTGGTGCCGCAATAACCGGCGCATTCTCTGCGCCCGCAGTGCTGACGATGGACTGAGCTGGTCGGAGCCGGTAGATATTACGCCGCGGGTGGCGGACACGCCATTTCCCTGGGTCGGTACCGGGCCAGGGCATGGAATCGCGCTGCACAATGGCCGCTTGTTGATCCCCTGCTGGGCGGATAACACTCCGCGCAGCGGCGAGATCCAGTATTCCTTCGCTATCATCAGCGACGATGGCGGCGCCAGTTGGCAGTGCGGGCAACCATTGACAATGGATGCCTCGGATGAGTGCGAGGCGGTAGAACTGCTCGACGGGTCGGTGTATCTCACCTTGCGCAGCCGGGGGCAGGACTGCCGGGGTTGGGCGATCAGCACCGATGGCGGGGAGCGCTGGTCACCCGTCGCATATGACTCGGCGCTGCCGGAGCCATCGTGTCAGGGCAGCATTATCCGGCTATCAGGTGCTCCCGCTCCGCGTATTCTGCAGGTCTTCCCCGCCAATGCCGCGGCGCGTGACCATCTCACTCTCTTTATCAGCGAAGACGAGGGCCGAAGCTGGCCGAGCGCACACCTGATTTACGCAGGCCAAGCCGCCTATTCCGATTTGACGGTTGTCAACGGCACGGTATTATGCCTGTTCGAGGCAGATGATTATCAGCGATTGGCGTTAACGCGCATTCATCTGTAACGGAAACAAATCGTTAACCGCGGTCCACCGACCACCGTTCCGCGTTATCGAGCAGGCGGTGGGCTTCGTCCTCCGTTTCGCACCAGGTAGAGATGAACAGGCCGCGCGCGGAAAGCTGCTCCAGCGCCGTTTTTACTTCGTCCGCCGGAATGGTGATGTGCAGGTTCTTCCCCGCCGCCTGCACCGTGCGCAGCACGTCCGGATAGTGCAGCGGGCTGGGTTTGCCGGCGCCGGGGAGGATCTGCAGCGCCTGCAGCCGTTCCAGCCGGCAGAGGGCGGGCACGTGCGCGAAGGCGCAGATGCCGTCAACGTGGTAAACCGAATGATCCAGGTAATCGAGCTGCCGCCGCAACGCGGGGATGAACAGTTCCTCGAAGGTTTCGGGACCGATCATGTAGGAAAAGTCGTTCTGGCTGGCGTAGAATTTACCTGGTGACCAGAGGTCGAACCAGCAGGTCGAGCCTTCGTCAACCTCGCGTATGAGCGCATACAGTGTCTCATAGTGCCCGCACCACATATCCATCAGGTACAACTCGGCTTCGCGCACCCATTCCGGGCGGTCCATGCAGTCGTAAAGGAGCTCCATATTGCCGCGCAGCGCCGACAGCGTATCGCCGCACCCGCCGAAGGCGCCGATGCTGACCAGCGATTTGCCGCGCGCCCGCTCCGCGCCCCAACGCAGCGTTTCCAGCGCGAAACGGTATTCGGGGTGATCGGTATCGATGGCAAGCGCGCGATAATCGAAGCCGCGCGCCAGCACCGGCTCGCCCGCCGTCCAGCCGGTTACCCAGTCCAGCTCATGCCGGTTGCCCAGGAAAACCGGGATGCTGGTGTTGCCGGCATAACCGGCGTTCCAGACCGGCAGCGCCTCGCCGCCGAAGAAGGTGCGCGCCAGGTAATACTGCCGCCAGCGGTCGATCAGCTCCAGATCGTACCACTGCTGATGCACGGTCTGCGCCTTGGGCGGCTCCGGCAGGTCGGGCGGATCGGCCTTCGGCGCCCGCGCCGCCAGCGCGCAGCGCCCGAAATACTCGTGCTTCCACCATTGCAGATAGCGGGCTTTGGTCTCTTTCCAGTCCGGCTTGTAGAGTAAAGACATTGACATTTCCCGGAACCCAACAATTCAGGCATTCCATCGGGCTTACTACGCGGTGGTTTCGATACGGCACAAGAACTGTGGAAAGAATTGGGCAGGAAAGCTGACCAATTCTTTCCACAGTTCTGTCGCCATATCGAAACCACCACGTGGAGAACCTATTTGCCGCCTTGTGATCCAGGAGCTTCCCTCGCCGGCATGCATTTACGCTCTCACCCCCTGCACTTCCTCCATGGTGATCTCCGCCCAGCGCCACAGGCGTTGGGGCTGGTAAGCGACGGTGCTGATGTCCTTGAAGATCAGCTCCAATGGGCAGCCGTGGCGGGCGCAGATATCCACCGTGGCGCGGATGTGCTCGCGGGCGGCCTCCTCGTTGAACTCCGGCCAGGCCAGGAAGGCAGGATTGGGCTTGCGGGAATAAACATAATCGCCGCCGATCTCCGCCGCGCCGAGCTCTTCATCCACCCACGGGCTCATCGAGACTTTGCGCACGTTGGGGATTTTCCGCACCTGCGCCATCTTTTTGTCCAGCGGGTCGCAGCAGCCGTAATAGACCAGGCCGAAACGCTCGAAAAGCGGCATGCATAGCTCTATCTCGAATTCATCGAACATCGCCGGCGAGACGGTGGAGAGCATCTGCGCCAGGCCGAACATCCAGATATCCTTCGTGCGCGGCTTCGCGGGATCGAAACCGGGCGCGGGCAGCTCGTCGGTGTAGGCGCCGGTGCAGTGGATCTGCGACTGGTGGTGGCAGAGCAGTCCCTGCTCCTCCAACTGGTCGAGCTGGCTCATATACCCGTTTACAATGCGCCGCCCCAGCTCCAGCATATATTCGGGACGGTCGATCATGGTATAGAGCGCCCCCTCGACGCTCATCCAGAAACTGATAGGGTCCCACACGGAAAGGTAGGGATCGAAGCCCCATTCGACGACCTCCAGCGTGCCGTCGAACAGCTCATGCGCCACTTCCAACCGGCGCGCCGTCTCCGTCGGGTCGTGAGTGATCACCGGCGTTTGAAGCTTGTCCAGGTCGGCGTCCGTCTGAAACTGATTGTCGAAGGCGTGGCCGACCACGCTGTTGGTAGGATCGGTGACGGCGATGCGCTCCTTCGCCCCCACCCCGAAGCCGGTATTGGTAATGGCCTTCGGCACCCGCGCGAAGGGTTCGACCACCATGTCCACGCGGAAATGCCGCCACTGGTAGAGCGTCCGGCGCAGCCAGTCCTCGTATCCCCGGCATTCCGGGTCTTCGCAGCGGAGGGTCAGCTCATCATCCACGTTCATCTCATTCCAGCACACCTGGTCCATGGTCGCCATCGGGCGCTCGGGCTGCAGCCCGTTCAGGCAGCGCCATAACCGGCGCGTCTCCTCCTGGATGGGCAGCGCGGCAATCTCCGCCGTCTGGACGGCCAATCGCCGGATGATATCACGATCGCGAGTGCTCGGCATGGATGTCTCCCTTCCCCGGCCCGTGCGGGCGCACAAGCATTCTTTCGACGGTTCTCCGGCTTTTCCTTTGTGATTTTTCCTTTGTGATAAGGTTCCCGATATTGAAGTAGCGTTGATATGCGATTGGCATCTATAGCGCTCGAATTCATGCTCCAGGTCGATTCTATCCCGCTCTTCCCGCGGCCTGCGCTGGCAATCTTTACATATATGCGTGCGATGCCCGCGCCCGCTGAATCGTTCATTAGGACGCATTCTTCCGCATATCCGGCAATAATGTCCCTTCTTATGTTTCACGGCAGCCAGATTATAGCAGTGCGTGACTTATACGTCACACCCACCAGGGGTACAGTCACGCATTTCCCGGTACGAGAGAGCACAGGTTGAATGGAACGGGTGGAAAGTCGATAAGCATGCGGAGAAGCAAGGAGAAAGTACGAGTCAGTTCCCCTCGGATTGAAGCTGTATGCAATGGAAGGTTATTCCGGGCGCGGGCAGAATAGAGCAGGCAAAACAATCCGGCGCTGGCCGGCGCTGACCGGCGAGCCGCGTAGAGGTCGAAATGCATCAATTTGGGGAGGAAAACATGGCAATCCGTCTGTTGTGTATCCTGGCGCTCATGCTCTTCGCATTTTCCGAGATTTGCCCGGCGCTGGCCGAAACTCCGGCGGAGATCCTGGCGAGGCGCCGCGCCATGGCCGCCGAGAAGCCTTACTCATCGGTGGTCCCGCGGAGCAATGAGCCGATGGGCGAGCTGACCGTGCTGCGGATTGTTCCCGACGATGCCAACCTGCGCTTTGCGCTGGCGGCGCTGCAGGGGATAGTCAACAGGGAACAACCCCGGCTCTACCTCGGCATCGATAAGATCCTGGGCTGGACGGAATACCACAGCGGCAAGATAACGGTGAAAATCGCCTGGGACGCGGACGCGATCTTCGCGAAATACCAGGATAAGGTCAAGGGAATGGTCGTCTACGATCATGACCTGGACGCCGAATGCAATATCGCGATCACTTATGCCGGCATCGAGGATTTGCTGCCCGTCACGCCGGACCTGGCCGACTCTTTTTCCGCGAAATACGGTTGGCAGGTCGTGCACGATCTGCGCGGCCGCTGGGCAAACCGGCTTGACGCTTATAAATGGTCGTATGAAAACCTGTTTCCCCATTGCACGAAGTTCATCCTGATGCATTACAACTTCGCCCATAAGGAGGCGATCGAGAACTTTCACCTGGAGGGTCCGGGACACCTGATCGCCGCCTCGGTCGATTACGCGGTTGCCAATAAAATGTTCATCTGGCACATCGGCAACCGTCCCGTGCCCGGCGAGATGGAGCTGGCGAATACGATCATGGAGAGCGTTCCCCTCTACACGCCGGTCGTCGGCGCCAGCAGCGGAGACATGTACGATGAGCCGGCGCTGGTCAGTTACATAGCGAGTTACGCGAACCTGCACATACCGCTTTATTCGTATAATCTCAGCGTGCTCTCCGGCGTCCGCATCCCGGACGATCAGTTGCGGCAGCAACCGCACTCGCCCACCCGCGACCTGGGCCCGAATAAGATCTACATCGCTTTCATCAACTCCGAGCACGACAATATGGGACACGTCATCGGCGGCGGGCCTCCCTGGGACCTGCTCGGTTTCGAAACCGACGATCCGTACCGCACGTGGTGGAGCGATCCGAAGCGGGGCGATATTCCCGTCGGCTGGCCTATCGGCCCGCTGCTCTGCGAGCTGGCGCCCAGCATACTGGCGCGCCTGGTCGCCACCGCCACGGATAACGACTATTTCATGGCCGCGCTGTCGGGAATTTGTTTGACGGACATCCCCAACTTCGGCGCGGTGTATCCGCGCCGGCAGGACGAGCTGCTGGCCGGCTACGCCAGACTCTCCGGGGAGTATATGAAGCGCCTGGGCTGGACAATGGTGAATCCGTGGGGGCCGCCCGGCAACCTGCGGCCTTTCGTGAAGAACATCCCGGAGCTGCAAGGCGCCTTCGAGGGCTATACGGGCCGGATCGCGGGCAATTACGAGCGAGCCAATTACCTGCTGGACGGCGTTCCCGTATTCCACGCGCTTAATTACGGCATCGCCGGCGAAGCCCGCCAGGAGCCGATCTCCGTCTCTTATGAGCGCCGGGCAAAGACGCTGCTCGACGAGATCACCGCGATCAAAACGACCGAGCGTCCGGCGTTCATGCATATCTGGACCATCGGCTGGGATTATTGCCCGACGATTCTGAAGATGACCGTCGATCAGCTTCCTGACGAATACGTTGTCGTGCGGCCCGACGAGCTGGCGCGACTCTATAAAAAGTACCGGGGTAACACCGCGGAGTTGAAATCGGTTACCCCCGATCCCAAGCCAGCCGGAAAGGTGACCGAGACGCCGGATGGCGACGACGGGCTGATAGTAGACACCGGCAAGATAAAAGTGGAAATCGGCTGGGGGAAAGAGCCGCAAGCTCCGATAAAGCGAGTAATGGGGGTGGACGGAATATGGCGGGGCAATGGCGTGCTGCTCCAGCATAATCCGTCTTCCTATAACGTCAAGCAGGCGATATATGAAAGAATCAAAGACACTGATGACGGGAAAGTGCTGTCATACAACAACGACAACGGCGCCTGGACATATGTAAAAACCGACGATACCGACGCCGAAAAGGCGTATCTGCTGACCTACAATTACGATAACGGCGCGTCAATGAAACTCAAGCTCCGGGCAATCGCCGGCCGCCCTTACATTCTCATCGATGATGTATCGAATAAAGGCGATATTCCGTCCTGGAGCCTGCATATCGAGGCGGATTTTCAACCGGACAGTCTCGCTACCGATATCGGCGTGAAGCAGATCGCGCAAGATGGCGTAAACGCCATGGCGGAACTGCCCTGGCGCTCATGGGCGCTCGCCGGCAAGGCGGGCAGCCGGGATCTGATCGGATTCTATACCGTGTCGTGGGGCGATTGGACCAACGGAAACATGCTGGCCTGGCAGGTGAAGGATTCGGCTTATTTCGAAGTATACCACCAGCGTGCCGGCTTGAAGCGATTCGCTCTCGTGGCGCTCGACAGGGACGACCCGGAGGCGCCCAGGCGCATCTGGAAAGAGTTGAACGGGAAGTAACCTTCTCTGTGCATGCTCTTAGCTCTCGCCCAACGACAACATGAAGTCGTTCAATTCATGCTCGTACTCATGCTCATGCTCACGCTCGTGCTCGAATAGGTTTTCATATGCCAAATAAGCTTCATCATAAGTCGCAAGGTACGGCGGCTGGCTGTGAAGAAATACAATTCCTACAGGCCCATTTCCCGGAACGCAGTGGCGGAAAAGCCTGGATTGTCAATGCTGAATTTCTTGCCACCAGGCGCAGTTTTTGTCTTTGGTTACGGCGCTAGCCGCCTTATGCCAATAGACAACGTCAGTCGAGTACCCCGGCCGGCAGCTCCAGCGGGAAGGCCATGGGTTGCGCGCAGGTGCTTTCCAACTCGACGGTCCGGCCTTCGAGCGACGATTTCTCGAACGCGAGCATGATTTCCAACACGTGATACGCCTGCTCCACCGAGCAGCGGTGCGGCCTGTTGCCGCGAATCGCATAAGCCATGTCGGCGACGCCGATGCCGCGCGAATTGGTCGGATAACCGTGCGACAACGGCATATCCTGCCAGTCCTCCTCACCGGTGCGATAGAGCCGCACGGGACCGCCGAAGGTATTCGGGTCGGGAATGATGAGGCTGCCTTCGGCGCCATACAATTCGAGCGGCGAATGGGTGTGGCGGCGGACATCGAAGCTGATGCCGGTGGTAACCACGGCGCCGCCGCGGAAGAGCAGCGAGCCGCTGTTGTGCGTTGGTACCTCTACCGGCAGGCGTTCGCCGAAGTGCTCTTTACAGCCGGCGATACGCTCCTCAAAGCTCTTCACCGCCATGGCGGAGACGGCACGCACCGGGCCGAGCAGGTGCACCAGCGCCGTCATGTAATACGGCCCCATGTCCAGCATCGGGCCGCCGCCCCGCTGGTAGAAGAAAGCGGGGTTGGGATGCCAGCCTTCCGGACCCCACCCCAGCATGAAGGCGGTGCCGCCAAGCACCCGGCCTATCCAGCCGTCATCCACTAACTTGCGGCAGGTCTGCAATCCCGCTCCGAGGAAGGTGTCCGGCGCGCACCCGGCGCGCAGGCCCTTTGCCCGCGCCAGCTCTACCACGCGCTTGCCATCAGCAAGGGTGGTCGCCAGCGGCTTTTCGCAGTGCACGTGCTTGCCCGCCTCCAACGCCCGCAGGCTGACCTCCGCGTGCACCTTCGGCACGGTAAGGTTGACGACGATATCGACCTCCGGGTCGGCCAGCAACTCATCGACGGAATATGCCTTCACTCCATTTCGTTCGGCCGCTTCTCGAGCTACATCCATGCGAATGTCCGCGCAGGAAACCATGCGCAAGATCGGAAACATTTTGCACCCATTGAAATAAGCCTGGACGATGTTGCCGCACCCGATAATCCCAACACCCATCGTTTCTTTCATATTTAGTCGCTCCTCTGGTACTATGACGGCGCATCCGGCTTCGGAATAATCCGTTGCCAACCCGGCTGCGCATTCAGCACTTTACTTTATACATGAACAGTGTTTATCCTTCAGTGGGAGTACCGGGAAGACAAGGGATTTGATGACATGCTGGAGAAACATTCAGGCGCGGTGCGGTTCTATACGGTGGTGACCACTGAAACGCATCTGAGGCTTGCGATTTCGAAAGGATGAGTCCGTGTCGACCGAATCCAGCCCCATCTTGCGTCTTACGCTGACGCCGCCCGGGCCGGTTACCGACCGGGTGATCGTGGAAGCGCGCGGCGCCGTGCATAACACCACCGGCGCCGATCTGCCGTTGACAATCACCCTGGTGTTGCCGGACGGTTCGACCGGCGCGCGTGCGACGGTCATCGTACCGGCCGGCAAAGCGCACTGTCTGACCACGCGCTGGCCTACCACCGGCGCCGCCGGACGGCAAACCTTCCGCTTGCGGGTCGGACCGTGGTCAATCGAGCGCGCCATCGATGTGCTTCCGGCAGCCATGCGCGGCAGCGGTCTCATCAGCGGCGCCTGGGTGGGCATCGTACACTGGAGCGAGGCGGAGGCGGCCTATTGGAACGCCTGCCTGCGCGCCTTCACCGACGATGACTGGCGCGAAATGGTGCGCGGCATGCACCGGCTGGGCATGGATCTGGTCATCATCCAGGAAACCTGGCGCAATCATACCTGGTACGGCGAGCATTACCACGCCATGACCGCGGAGAACTACCGGGAGACTTACGCCGGGCAGGCGTACTACCCCTCCGAGCTGTGGCCGAGGCGCATGGACATTCCCGCCGTTGATCCGCTGGAGGCCATCCTCGATGAAGCGGATCGCCTGGGGATGCAGGTGATGCTGGGCGTGGGCAACTACGCGCATTTCGACTATACCGCCGGCTCGCTGGCCTGGCACCGGGACGTGATGACCGAGTTGTGGGGACGCTACGGCAGGCATCCGTCGCTCTATGGCTGGTACATCTCCGAGGAAATGAATGGCCGGATCAAGCCGCACGAGATGCGCTACTGGGAGCGGACGGAGGAGTTCCGCGCGGAGGTGCTGGCCTTTTTCCGCGGGTTGAGCGCGCTGCGGAACGAACTGGCGCCGGAGACGCTGATTATGCTGGCGCCGGACAGCCACTACCATGATGAAGCGGCGGAGACATGGCCGCAACTGGCGCGCTGCTGCGATATCTTCTGCATCCAGGGGTACCAGCGCGATCCGGTAGACGGCGTGCCGGTGGAAGAGAACATCCGCCGCATGCAGGCGATCTGCGACGCCGCCGGCAGCCACCTGTGGATGGATATGGAAGCCTTCGGCTTCGAGCACCCTGACAAATCCGGTCCACAGCGTGAATCCTACAGCCGCCGGCTGCCCGACGGCACGGATGATTTCATCCACGTCCCGCTGGCGCCGCAGCCGATGGAGGTGCTTGCCGGCGAGCTGGTGCGCTTCCCCCGGTTCGAGTTCATCTGCGCGTATCAGTACCCCGGCATCTTCTGCGCGCCTGACGCCGCCAGGCAGCCTGGCGGATCGGCGGCCGTGCGGCTGTTTGAAGACTACGAGAACTATGTCAATCGAATCCGCGGCAAGGAGATTTTAAAGCACGACCGCATTCAGGAGGATCCATGACTCTGCCGGTATTGAAATTCCGCGGCGTAATCGAAGGCTTCTACGGCCCCATGTGGTCGCACGCGGACCGGCTGCACCTGCTCCGGCACATGCCGGAGTGGCACATGAATCTCTATATCTACTCGCCGCGCGACGATCCATACCATCGTTCCCGCTGGGATGCGCCTTACCCGGCGCAGGAGATGGCGCGCTTTACCGAGCTGGCGGCGGAGGCGCGACGGCAGGACGTGGAGCTGGCTTATGCCCTGTCGCCCGGCGGCGCCTTCGATCCCGACAACCCCGCGCACCGGCAGGCGGTACTCGATAAATTGCGCCCGTTCATCGACCGGGGCTGCGCCTTTTTCCCTATCTTCTACGATGACGCGGGCGCCGGCGAATTCTCCTTCGACACCGAGGTGGGCGAGCGCCAGGCCGAGCGCCAGGCGCGGGTGATGAACGAGCTGGCCGGCGCCATCACGGCCCACTGCCCGCGCGCGAGCTTCCTCTTCTGCCCCACGCAATACATGACGGCGGAGAAATCGCGTTACCTGTGCCGGCTGCACGAATTGCTGGATGCGCGCATCGAGACGGTGGTGACCGGCGTGGATGCGAATACCGACCCTATCTGCCCGCGAACCTTTTCCGACGAAGGCGCGCAACGCTATTACGAGCACTTCGGCCGCCGCCCCTTCCTGTGGGACAACTTCAACGTGCGCGACAACGCCCTCAACGTGCTGCACTGGAGCCCCTACGCGGGTCGGGGAGGGAACCTGGATCGGCTCTGCTCTGGCATCGTGCTCAATCCGCAGAATAATTACCTGTTGAACGTTCCTATCTTCGGCTGCCTGGGCGACTACTTCACCGATCCGCGCGGGTATGATCCGCGAGCGGCATTTCGCCGGCGCGTCACGGCGTTCATGGGTGAGGAAGGCGCGCCCTTCGGGGAGACGCTCTCGCAATGGTTCACTTCCGAGTGGTTCGCGGTGAAGGGATCGGGGTTCTTGTCCAGCGAAAACAACCTGCCCTCCCTGCCGGAGGAGCTGCCGGATCGCGCCACCCTCGATGAGATACGTCGGATTCTTGCGCCGCTGTGCGATTTCAACAGCCGCTTCAGCCGCGCGCTGATGCCTCCGCGAGTTGCCGGGGAGCTGATCCCTTACGCCAACCTGCTGACGGAATATGCGCGAGCAATGGTGGAGTTCTGCGATGCCGGGCAACACGCGGAAGCAGGCGCTCGCCTGCTGGCGCGCGTCGCTCGTTCGGAGACCGAATGCTTCCGCCTGCCGGTGTCGTTGATCGATTATGCAAAGCAGTTGATTCGCGCGCACGGTAGGGTGGAATAACGCCGTGTCTTCCCCATAGGCGTTAAGTGAAGCAATTTTCATGCTCTTGCTCTTAATCTTGCTCTTGCTCTAAAACGTTTTAGAGCAAGAGCGAGATTAAGAGCAAGAAAAACATGGGGATGCACCTCACCCCCCGCTGAACAATACGCTTTCAATATAAATAAAGTCACGGGACTCATTATCCCAATTTTCAAAGAGGAAACGCGCGCGTCGGGCTGAATATTCAATTACCGGATCCTTATATCGACGGCTACCCGGCGAAACACCGCCGTGGTCTCCGGTGTCTGATTGAATAAGCCTCGGCAGGGCGCCGAGTAAACGAAAGGTGGAATCGATGAAACACTGCGTTCTTTCGCTCGTGCTTGCATGTGCTTTGCTGCTCATCGCATTCAGCGCGAACGCCCAGGTCGCCGGAACACCCGGGGCTGATAATCTGGTTATCGCCGCCGGCGGGCAGACTCGGACAATTATCGCCGTCTCGCCCGAGGCGGGGAATTCCGAGAAGCTGGCCGCCGCCGATCTGGCAAAATACATCGGCCTGATGACCGGCGCAACCCCGAATGTTGCCAACACGCGCGAAGCCATCGACGCGGCGCTCAAGGGAACCGCGCCCGTCCTGGTCACCGGTCAGGAAGCGCTGGCAGCCAAACCGGCGCTGGCCGACCGGATACGCGCCGCGGCCAAAAAGAATCCCGTCCTCGCCGCCGATGCCATCGGCCTGTTGCGCGAAGGCAACCGGGTCTACATCGCCGGCAACAATGACGAAGCGCACTATTTCGCGGTGGCCGAGCTGCTCTGGCGCTGGGGATGCCGCTGGTATATTCCCACCGATTTCGGCGAATGCATTCCCGAATATACTACTTTGTCGGTAGGCGCGCTCGATTACACCTACGGCTCGCCCTTCGAGATTCGCGGCTACTGGATCTCCTGGGTGGGCGACAACGCCGGCAAGCCGGAATTTCAGCGGCGCAACATGATGATCAACAGCCGCCGCGGCTTCCCGTCAACCGGCCACGCGCTGGGGCAATACACCAATGATGCGCCGGGCGCCAAGGGCACTTTCAACTTCCCCATCACCGCGCCCGAGACGGCCGCCCACGTCGCCAACAAGCTCGACGCCGGATTCGCGGCGGGACGCGGCATCTCCATCGGCATGGAGGACGGCAACTACGACTCGGATTATCCCAAGGATGTCGAGCTGATGAAAATGCAATGGGATAAATATATGATGCGCTGGTCGGTCACCGATCCGATGCTGGAGCTATATAACAATATCGCAAAAATTCTGCAGGCGAAGTACCCGCAGAGCAACGCCAAGCTGGGTTTTCTGGCTTATGCCAACATGACCATCCCGCCGGTGCGCCCGATGACGGCGGAGAAGTCGCTCTTCTGCGAGCTGGCGCCCATCGACATCGACCCGAACCACGGCATGGATGATGCGGATTCGCCACCGCGCCAGGAATACCGGGACATGCTGCACGCATGGGCGAAGGTCATGCAGGGCCGCGTGGCCATCTACGATTACGACCAGGGCATGCTGGTCTGGCGCGACATGCCCAACCCCTCGCACCAGGCATTCCGCCAGGATGTGAAGCATTACCGCGACGCCGGCATCCTCGGCATCAACACCGAAAGCCGCAACGCCATCGGCACCACCTTCCTCAACCTGTTCTTCCGCGGGCGGCTGATGTGGAACCCGGACGAAGACGTTGACGCGCTGTTGAAAGAGTTCTATCCCAAGTTTTACGGCCCGGCCGCGAAGCCCATGGAGACCTACTGGAGCGCCATTTATAAGGCCTGGGACGATACCATCGCCACCGAGCACGAGTATTTCGCCGCGCCGGCTATCTACACGCCGGAGGTGATCGCTACCTGTAAAGAGAGCCTGGAAGAGGCTGAAGCGCTGGCGGCGCCGCTCGCGAACAAGGCCAACCGCACCCGCAACGAGCAACTGGTGCTGGATCGCATGCGGTTCACCCGCATGAGCTTTGACATCATGAACGGCTACATGAACATGGTCTGGCAGGCGGCCACGAATTGCAATTACGCGGAAGCCGTGCCGTTCGGCGAGAAGGCGCTGGCTGTTCGCGAGGAGATGACCGCGACGAGCGGCATCTTCACCACCTACAAAGCCATGGGGGAGAACGGCCCCGCGTGGTTCCCCGGCGAGGTAGAACAATATACCACGCTGGCCGGCTACCTGGACGGCACGAAAGGTGGACTGATTGCTAAACTCCCGCTGGAGTGGGCTTTCCGCCGCGACAAGCAGCGGGGGGGCGTCGCGCGGCAATACGCCACGCAGCCGGTGGACCTGACCTACTGGAACGCCAACAAGGATAAATTCACGCTGCAAACCCTGAAGGATTACCCGGATCAATGGGAGATGCTGCGCACCGACCTTTACGCCCAGGCGCAGGGTGTCCGCGACCCGGACCGGCAGAGCTTCACCGGCGACATGTGGTACCGCACCGACGTCGAGCTGACCGCCGCGCAGGCGGGCGGCAAGGCGCACCTGATGTTCCCCGGACTGTTCAACGAGTGCTGGCTTTATGTGAACGGCCAGGAAGTGAAGCACCGCGAACAAGGCAAGCTCTGGTGGCTGAACGACTACGCCTTCGAGTGGGACGTGGATCTGACCGGCAAGCTGAAAGCCGGGAAGAACACCATCGCTTTGTGCGCGAACTGCGAACACCACCTTGGCGGCATGTTCCGCCGTCCCTTCCTGTACCAGGCGAACTGATATCGGTTAGATGAAATGAAGATTGGATGGGTGACGCATGTCATCCATCCAGTCCTCCGTGATGAGCAGTTATATAACACGGGTTTTGCCCATGACCCGGCAATTCAAAATGTACTGTATTGCGCCTGTCCCAGGTCCATCGTTTTCTTACTC
>Ga0172375_10000911_pt1 | contig 47740 bp, 42 predicted proteins | sample LakKiv1m_FD_114537 | JGI IMG/M metagenome (GOLD analysis project Ga0172375, IMG submission 114537) | Freshwater microbial communities from Kabuno Bay, South-Kivu, Congo - kab_092012_11.1m | ecosystem: Environmental > Aquatic > Freshwater > Lake | place: Democratic Republic of the Congo... | reverse complement strand
AATTTCAGTTTTTTTGTCTATCATTGTACAAAGGGGTTTTTTGTTGTAATCACTTTAAATATAGTTATTTAAACTATAATTAAAGAACAAAACCCCCTTTTTTATGAATAATTCAGGTTAAATAAGGAACCCGATGAAAAGCGGATTTGCATCATTTCTTTCATTTATTGCCCTTGCACTATTATCAAACGGTACCTACGGACAGACGCTTACAGCAACCGACATTGTCAGAAAAGCTGATGAGAAATTCAATGGGGAAAAGAGCAGCTACAGTGTAATGTCGATGACGATTGTAAGGCCTTCGTGGCAGCGTACAATAGAAATAAAAAGCTGGAGCCTCGGGCGCGACTATGCACTTGCACTCATAACTTCACCTGCCAAGGAGGCAGGCCAGACCTTCCTGAAAAGGAGTTCGGAAATGTGGAGCTGGAACCCTTCAATAAACAGGCTAATTAAGCTTCCTCCGTCGATGATGTCGCAGGGATGGATGGGATCAGATTATACTAATGATGATATTCTGAGGGAATCATCAGTAGTAAACGATTATATCCATGAAATAGCAGGAGAGGAGACGATTGCAGGCAGGTTGTGCTACAAAATAAGGATGAATGCAAAGGAAAGCGCATCAATTGTCTGGGGAAAACAGGTAAGGTGGATCGATAAAAAAGACTTCCTTGTTATGAAGGTCGAGTTGTATGACGAAGACGGATATCTTGTAAGAACAGAGACAGGCTCGGATATCAAAACAATGGATGGGAGGACAGTCACGTCGAAGATCCGTCTGGTTCCCCAGGATGAGCCTGCTTACAGCACAATAATAGAAATTAAGGAAATTAAATTCAATATTCCTCTTGAGGAGGGATTTTTCTCCCAGCAGAACATGAAAAGGGTACGATGATATCAGAATCAATCAGGATGAAAGAGGAATTAAAAATAGCATGGAGAAACCTTTGGAGGAACAGACGGCGGACAATAATTACCGCGGCATCAGTCTTTTTTGCCGTCTTTTTTTCAGTGATAATGCGCTCGTACCAGCTGGGTTCTTATGATCATATGATAAACAGCTTTATTCAGTCGTTTACAGGCTACCTGCAGGTACAACATGTAAGATATATTGATGATCCATTAATTGACAACTCCTTTGATTATAATGATTCGATTATTGCTGCTATATCAGGGGTTGAGGGCGTAGTTTCAGCAACTCCGCATATCGAATCTTTCACCCTGGCGTCAAGTGGCATGCAGACCAAGGGAGTTGTTGTAATTGCAATTGATCCTGTAAAAGAAAGGAATTTCTCGGATCCTGAGAACAAGCTTGTAAAATACAGGATCACGGAAGAGTTCCTGGAAACTGTCAGGGCAAATGGCAAAATAGCAGGAGAGGCGCTTGAAAAGTTGAGGAAAAACATTGGAAGGTCTTATTCATCAGCTGAAAGACTTGAACTTGAACTCGGTCTGAGTGACATCGAAAAAGAACAATTCCTTCCCCTTATTATGGAACTCTCAGGGGAAAAGAACGGGTATCTGTCAGAAGCGGATAAGGGTATACTTGTATCTGACAGGCTGGCAACTTTTCTGAAGGTCGGAATTGGCGATTCGGTCATCCTTATGGGACAGGGTTACCACGGGGTGAGCGCAAACGGGATATTTCCGGTAAGGGGAATAATAAAAATGCCGTCCCCCGACCTTGACAATAAAATGATAGTAATGACTATTCCGGCCGCTCAGAAATTATTTGATGTGGAAGGCAAGGTAACTTCAATAGTGATTAATCTCACGGGCAAATCTGAAAGAATAATAAAAAGTGCAAAAAAAAGTATAAACTCACTTCTCCCCGACAGCAGCACAACGGCAAGAACCTGGTATGAACTAAATCCTATTCTGTATCAGCAGATCCAGGGTGACAGCCAGACAGGGATAGCCATGCTCGGATTATTGTACTTTATAATTTTCTTTGGCATTTTCGGGACTGTGCTGATGATGGTTTCGGAAAGAAAAAAGGAATTCGGGGTGCTTGTGTCGATAGGCATGCAAAAATCAATGCTCAAAAGAATAGTTGCCATTGAAATGATGTTGCTTGGAATTATCGGGCTAGTATCGGGTTTGCTGGCAAGTCTTCCTATAATCCTGTATTTTCATTATAACCCCATCCTTCTTACAGGAGAACTTGGGAACATGATGGAGGACTATGGCTGGGATGCACTAATGCCCACAGCGACGGTAGGCCCATATTTTTACTGGCAGGCTGTTGTAATTGCAATGATGGTGGGGCTGGCCACAATTTACCCATTGAGGAAAATCGGGAAGTTGAAGGAAATTGAAGCACTGAAAGCATAAAAATTTACTGTCATGTTATGGTCGGTTGCATGGAAGAATGTATGGCGCAATAAAAAAAGAAGCATCGTCGTAATTGTTGCAGTGACATTTGGAATAATTTCAGGTGTCCTGCTTGTCGGTATAATGGAAGGATGGGTAAGACAGCGCCTTAACGACGCGATCAACAATGAAGTATCTCATATCCAGATCCATAATACAGCCTATTTAAGGAACGAGGAGATAGACCTTTCAATCGATAATCCGGATCAAATTTTAAAAAGTATCGACACACTTCGTCAGCTCAAAGGATGGGTACGGAGAACCAAAATAATTGCGATGGCAAATACACCCTGGGCAAACACAGGCATAATTATTTATGGAATAAATCCTGATGATGAGAGAAAGATATCTGATATCCCCGGTAAGATTGTTGCCGGAGGAGGTGAATATATTGGCAGTCAAAACCAGGGATCCATTCTGATAAGCGATAAAACAGCCGAACTTCTTAAGCTTAAGCAATATATTTTAACCGACACGTTGATCAGTGAGCTGAGGGCACTGAGTTTCCCCGATCATGTATTGAATAAGCTTGAAACATTTAAAGATAAGAGGTTCAGATCGCCAAAGGATTTCAAAGCAGCTCTCAGGAAGGAGTTGGTCAGGAAGGAACTTGACAGATACGGACAGGTGATAATGGATAAGGCGCTCGACTACCGTATAAGGAACAAGATACAGATAACAATTTCCGATCTTCAGGGTGATCCTGTACAGGGTATTTTCAGGGTATGCGGAATATATAAAACAACAAACACGGGCTTTGACCAGGTCTCAGCTTTTGTAAATGCCCCCGATCTGGCAGCCCTTTATGGAGGCGGTGAGATACTTACCCATGAAATAGCAATCATGCTTAATGACATCGGTGATGCTGATGCTGTAGGAGAGGAACTGGGCAGGATTGCCGGGGGGAACACTGTAAGCACCTGGAAGGCTTTGGCCCCCGACGCAGCAATGATGAATGATTTTATGATAATCTACTATTTCATTTTTGTTGGAATAATAATGCTGGCTCTTGCTTTCGGAATAATAAACACCATGCTTATGGCTGTCCTTGAAAGGACAAAGGAACTGGGGATGCTTATGGCAATAGGCATGAACCGGAGGAGGGTCTTCAGTATGATCATGCTCGAAACAATATTTCTGACTATTGTAGGGGCTGTTTCCGGTATGGGAATGGGTTGGGGTATTGCTTCAGTCCTTGGAAAAACAGGGATCCATTTTACAGGTTGGGGTGAAGGATTTGAAGCGATTGGGTTCTCCTCGGTTGTATATCCGGTCGTCACTCCGGGATTTATCATTTTCACGGCGGCCATGGTCATAGTTACTGCCATAATTTCGTCAGTCTGGCCGGCAAGGAAAGCACTTAAGCTGAATCCGGTTGAAGCGCTAAGGACAGATTGAAAACTAAATATTATGCCATGATAGTTCTCGAATTGAAAAATGTGAATAAAGTCTATAACTCTTCAGAGGTAAAGGTGCATGCAGTGAATGATGTAACCCTCAACTTCACTGAGGCCGAATTTGTGGCTATTGTCGGACCATCGGGCTCGGGGAAGACAACACTCCTGAACCTTATAGGAGGTCTTGATATGCCCACTTCAGGGGAAATAAAAATCGGAGGCACCGATCTTTCCAGTCTAAAGCCATCGCAGCTGATCGACTTCAGGCTCAGGAATATCGGATTTGTGTTTCAGTCATATAACCTTATTCCGGTGCTTACTGCAAAGGAAAATGTTGAGTTCATAATGACCCTGCAGAAATGGCCTGAGAAGGAAAGGGATGAAAGAACTATGGAATTGCTTAATGCAGTAGGTCTTGGCGACAGGATAAACAGCCGGCCTGCCCGTCTTTCAGGCGGACAACAACAGAGGGTTGCGGTTGCAAGGGCTCTTGCATCAAGACCGAAATTCGTCCTTGCCGACGAACCTACGGCAAACCTCGACTCAAAATCGGCAACAACCCTTCTTGAGATAATGGAAAAGTTAAACCATGAGGAGAAAATAACATTTATCTTTTCCACTCATGACCCGAGAGTCGTAAAAATGGCACACCGCGTTATTACACTCGAGGACGGTAGGGTTGTTTCAGATGATGTAAGGGAGTTGCCCTCATAAAAACATTACCTTATGAAAAATCGTTTTTTTTCAGTTGTTCTTGTTCTTTTCCTGTTTACCGGAACAACTCTCTCGCAGGAGGAAAACCGGGTTTCACTTGGCGGATATGTTACTACGATGCAAAGCTCGATGTTTGAGAAGCTTTCCGGATCGTTTATGAACGAAAATCTGTTCCACAACAGGCTCAACCTCAAGGCCTACCTAAGCAATAGCATCACATTTACAGGAGAGCTGAGGAACAGGCTTTTTACAGGCGATTTTGTAAGAATGGGTTCATATTATTCCGATATCATCGGATACGACAGGGGATTTGCCGATATGTCGTGGAATATAATCAATGAAAATTCATTTTTGTTTAATTCTACACTTGATCGTTTAAACATCGATTTTAATTTCGGAAAATTTCAGATTACAGCAGGCCGTCAGCGGATCAACTGGGGACAGACCTTTGTATGGAACCCGAATGACATTTTCAATGCCTATTCATTTTTTGATTTCGATTATGTTGAGAGGCCGGGGAGCGATGCCGTAAGGCTTCAGTATTTTATATCCTCCTCCTCGGCTGCGGAAGTTGCAATTAAGGTCGACAATAACCACGACATCACGGCTGCAGGGCTTTACCGGTTCAGTCTTTGGGGTTATGATATACAGTTCCTTGCCGGACTTGTAAACAGCCAGGATATTGTTATAGGAACAGGATGGTCGGGTGCCATCGGAGGATTATCGTTCAGGGGTGAAGTTTCATGGTTTGATCCCTATGAGGATTTTCCCGGAGATGAAAGTACGGTGCTGGCCACAGCCGGTTTTGAAAAGCTGTTCAAAAAAAACTCAATGGCACAGGTACAGATAATGTATTGTAATAATCCCCTCGTGCTGAATGATTTCAACTCGTTCTATTCAGGAAATCTTTCTTCAAGAGATCTAGCATTTTCTGTTCTTTCTGCATTTGGCCAGTTCACATGGGCGGCAACTCCACTGATGAGCCTTACTGCATCGGCAATGTGGTTGCCCGACCTTGATGGCTGGTTTGCCGGTCCGTCGTTCGATTATTCACTGACAGAAAATCTCGATTTTTCTCTGATATGGCAACATTTCGATGCGCTTATGGGCGGCGAAAAGTCGAAAATTAATCTTGCATTTTTAAGGCTTAAATACAGTTTCTGAAAATTTCATACTTTTACCAATTCATTTAATCCCTGATTGATGGCACTGGTACAGGAATTTGAATCAAGCGGCAACTGGTTATTTAAGAGAAGAAGCTGGCTTCCCGTAATTCTCATTATTGCAGGAATTTATGTCTTGTATATCACCAACCGGCAGGCAATAATTTTCAATCCGACCCTGGAACTGATATTCCTTGGTGTAAGCCTTGCAGGCGAAGCTGTAAGAGTTTATACTGTCGGTTTTGCACCAAGGAATACATCTGGCCGCAATACCTCGGCGGGCCAGATCGCCGATGAGCTTAACACTACCGGGATTTATTCCCAGGTGCGGCACCCGCTCTATGTAGGGAATTTCCTTATGTGGCTCGGTCCTGTACTTTTTATAAGGACTCCTGTATTTATCCTTGTATTTATAATGTTCTACTGGCTCTATTATGAGAGGATAATGTTTGCCGAGGAACAATTCCTGAGAAGGAAATTCGGTGAGATATATGACAAATATTCTGAAAAGGTTAAAGCAGTTATCCCGCGTTTCAGGGGTTTTACGAAACCTTCTCTTGCATTTTCTGTAAAGTCGGTTCTGAGCCGCGAGTATAACAGCTTTGTAAATATCTTTATTATTTTCCTGCTCCTCGATGTGCTGAGGAACTACTTCCTTTCACAGAGAATTTATGTTACACCGCTGTGGATGTACATATGTATTCCTGCCGGATTAATATGGCTTGTGCTTAGGATACTTCACAAAAAGACCTCTCTGATCAGGGATATAGGGAGATAATGGCATCTAGTCCCTGCTTCCTCCTGTAAATATCATTATATAGTAGAGCAGTGTTGCAAGCGATCCTAGTGCGGCAACAACGTATGTGTATGCAGCCCATTTGAGAGCATCCTGTGCCTTATCGTGATTCATTGAAGAAGTTATGCCGGCATTAGAAAGCCATGCAAGCGCCCTCTGGCTCGCGTTTATCTCGACCGGCAGGGTAACAAAGCTGAAAATTGTTGTAAGGGCAAACAATACGATGCCAAAACCAAGTATTGCCGGGAATGTATTTACAAGTATCACTCCGAGAAGAAGTATCCATTGTACCCATTTTGATGCAAAGCTTACCGGAGGAACGAGTTTAGACCTGAATCCAAGCCATGCATAGGCTGTCGCATGCTGCACGGCATGGCCTGTTTCATGAGCTGCAACCGCGGCAGCGGCAATGCTCCTGTTACCGTATACATCCTGACTCAGGTTTATTGTTTTCTTGTCAGGGTTATAATGGTCGGTAAGGGTCCCCTGAACACATTCGACCTTGACATCATAAATACCATTGTCCCTTAACATTTTTTCAGCTACTTCCTTTCCTGAAAGACCTCCGTCAACAGGTATCCTTGAATACTTTTTAAATTTCGATTTAAGAGTAGCGCTGACGATCCAGCTAAGGATCATAAAGGCTATAAAAATAACCCAGATTGACATATTAGCATGTTGTGGTTCCATCTTTCATTCTTTTTAAATGTTAATACAATTCAAAACTCCTGCCAAACTACGTTCAGAGAACCGGACAAGTCAAATTGTCATGTATTGCAAAATTAATCAATATCCTGCAGATAAACAGATGAAACAGTTCAATTGTTAACTTTGGGGTATGTTAAAACGACCGGGCAAAATTATATCATGGGTTTTATCCCTGCCTGTGCATTTTTACAGGAAGGCAATCTCTCCATTGCTTCCTCCATCATGCAGGCATGTCCCGTCGTGTTCCGAATATGCCCTTGATGCACTGAGGCTGCACGGACCTTTCTATGGTCTTCTCATGGCTACCGGAAGGATCCTGAGATGCAGGCCGGGGGGCACCCATGGCTATGATCCGGTTCCCCTCATTCGTTTCAGGAAATATAAGCCCTGGAGAATCCACAGACATTGTAACAGGCTGAAATAATTTCGGATTTCCCCGCACCGCACGCCGCACGCCAATATCAAAAATTAAGCTCCTCCTTCAGCTGCCTGTATCCTGCCCTGCTTACTGGAAGTTTATCGCCAGATGCAAGAATTGCTATATGGTTTTCCTTGCCATAAGGTTCAATACGCTTAATTTCTTCCACGCGCACCAGATATGATCTGTGTATTCTGACAAAATCCTTTTTGGGAAGATTATCCTCATAGAATTTCATTGTCTGCTGCTTCATGGCTTTCCCTCCGGTGTGATGGATCATAACATAGTCGTCCTGGGCTTCAACGTATTTAATCTGTTCAATGGGGATCAGGTTTATTGCATTTCCCTTACGGACGACAATTCTGTTTACTGAAGAGACCGGTTCGGGTCTTTTTTCGAGAAGCTGGCTTGCCGGTATCAGATTGCCATTGCCCGACATTATTTTATCAGTAGCCTTTTTGACTGCTTCAAGGAACCTTCTTTTGGGGAAAGGTTTCAGAAGATAGTCTAAGGCATTCAGCTCAAAGGCCCTGAGAGCGAACTGGTCATATGCGGTGGTGAAAATTATCTCCGGCTTTTCAGTAAGGACCTCAACAAGTTCGATCCCTGTTAGCCGGGGCATTTGAATATCGAGGAATACAAGGTCGGGTTTCATGGCCGAAATGGTCTTTAATCCTGTAAAACCATCGGCACATTCGGCAATTACTTCGATATTATCAACTTCCTGAAGATAATATTTAATAATATCCCGGGCCGGAGCCTCATCATCAATAATTACAGTCCTTATTTTTCCCAATTTCAGGTTTTTTGGCTGATTTGATAAATAAATAACTGCCAGGCAATATAATGAGGAATTTATAAATGCATTCCGTCATACTTGCCGTAACAAATTTATTTTATTTCAGTTGAAATTAACCTCCCGAAGGTATAAAAAGTGATGCAGTGTAAACTCCGTTCTCCTTGGTGGTTTTAATATAAGCTTTTTTGCCATAAAAAATATCAAGACGTCTGGCAACGTTCTGAAGGCCTGTGCCGGTCCCTTTAACAGGGCTGGGATTTATCTCGTAGTTATTGCTGATTATGATTTCGAGATAACCGTTGTTACAGGCGACTTTTGTTTTGATGCTTACACATTCCGTACTTTCGTAAACCCCGTGTTTTATTGCATTCTCATAAAGTGGCTGAAGGATCATTACAGGCATTTTTATCTCAAGGCATTTTTCTTCGATACTTTCTTCTGTAGAGAGTCTCTCCCCGAACCTTACTTTCTCTATTTCGAGGTAGAGTCTGAGGTTTTCAAGTTCACTTCTTAGGGTTACCGGTTGTTCATCTTTTTTGGACAGGGCATAGCGCATGAAATCTGATAATTTGATCAGCATCTCCCTTGCCCGTTCGGGATCGGTAATTGTGAGATAACTTATTGAATTAAGGCTGTTGAAAAGGAAATGGGGATTTATCTGCGACCTGAGCATTTTAAGTTCTGTATCCCTCACAAGGTTCTCAAGCTCTGCAGCTTTTGCATTTTTTGCAGTAAGGTTGTATATATTGAGGAAAAGGTAATAAGCAAGCATTATTAGTACGAAAATGAATATCCCCGTTCCAATCCTGTAGGGGAAAGTAGAAACCCAGTAGTCCTGAAAATCGTTTAATGCCGGAAGCAGAAGGGGAGCCCCATAGCGGGTTATAAGGAGCCAGAGGGATATGCTTGCGATGCCTGCCAGTAAATTATTTACTATTACTCCTGTCGAGTTTTTGCTTGCCGTGATTATAAACCTGAAAGGATACCAAAGAGACAGTCCTATGCCTGAAAATGTAACAAATGATACAATTGCATCAGGAATTGAACTGGCTGTGAAGCGGCCATAGGCAAAATTATAAAGAAGAGTCTGGCCTACAATCGTGAAAAGCCAGACCAGCCACCATACTATCAGTCTTACCCTGTCGGTAAGTATGGGATGCTTCATCAGGTGAAATGTTAATAGCTTTTTATCTCACCGCCGCCAAAAATGACTGCTCCTTTTATTACAAGGTGTTTTGTTGAATCTATTGTCCTTCCCGGCATCAGTTTGCGTGAGTCACTGAATCCTCCCAGTATTGGGGTTACTTCGATAGTGACATACCAGTCGTCGGGGACAATCAGAGTGGCTCCCCCGAAGATGCAGGCGAGTTCAAGTTCAGAAACGCCCGGGGCAAGTCCTGCCTTTGTAAGATCAAGCTCGATACCGCCGAATATTGCCGTGATTTTTCCTCCCTTGAAATTCTGGGATATTATCTGACGTTCCCCGCCACTGAAAACATTTACATAATCTACATAATCATCGCCTGCAACACCCTTTGTGGCAACGGAATGAAACCCTCTCTGCTTTGACACGATAAATATTATTCCGACGATAATAAAAATCGAAGGCCAGAACATGTTATACATGTGGAATGTTTCCCGGAACACCAGCGGGATCATGAAAAATGCCCCTACTGCCATCACTATTATTCCTGCAGTTTTTTCACTGGCACCGAGTGTCATGACAACACCAATGACAACGAGCAGCATAGGCCAGCTGAATATGACATTGTCAATGAAGTCAGGAAAAATTCCCGTATTCCTGATGACTAGGAAAAATCCGGCCAGAACAAGAACTACGCCTATGATTGCTCTGTTACTGGCGGATACTCTCCTTAGATCCTGATCCTTACCGTCCCTTATATGGCGGCGGTCATCCCTGAAGTCGTCTTTTGTTTCCATGACAAAAATTTATTTAAATTAATCAATTTTTTTTCTTTTAAACAAAGAAGAAATAATAAAGCCCAATCCTATAAGGATTATCAGTGAGGGCCAGTATATGGTTCGGATGTACTGCGGGATCTCATAATCCCTGTTCTCGATAAAAAACCAGGTCCCTATGGCTATAAGAACCAGTCCGCCCGTGAACTGAAGATTGAGAAAAAGCAATATACCAATGAACACCAACACTGTTTCCCACGTAAAATATTCCTGTACGCTTCCCAGTCCCAGCAGATCGTTGGTGGCCACCAGCAGTGCCAGTCCGAGAACGATAAGGAACAACCCTACCCCAACCCTGGGATGGTGTTCCATGTCTTTTTCCATGGGATGAAATCTGTTCTTCATGACATTGAGTGTTTATCCGGAACAAAAATAAAAATGATATAATATCTTAATTAGTACAAATCGGTAAATGGCGTTAAAAAACCGGCAGATGGAGTTTTTAGCCTTTAACTGTTACTTTTTTGTTGATAATTTTTTAATTTGGATAAGGATTTATATTTTTGCAAACCAAATTTTAAAGAGATGGCCGGATCATTTACCATACCAGCAGGAGGGATGAAAGACGGTCATCATGTTTATGAATTTGAGATTGACAGGAAGTTTTTTGACTTGTTTGAAGATTCGGAGATCAGGGAAGGAAGGCTGATTGCAAGGGTTGAAGCACAAAAAAGTTCGTCTCTTGCAGATCTGAATATTAATATTTCCGGAAAGGTGCAGGTTTGCTGCGACAGATGCCTTGAATTGTTCGATCATCCTGTCGATTGCGAGAACAGGCTGCTTGTAAAATTCGGGCTTGAGTTGGATGACAGCGATCCTGAAATAATTACATTTCCGAGGGATGAAAATGAACTGGATCTGAGTCAGTATTTTTATGAATTTATTAATCTTGCACTGCCCATCCAGAGAATTCACCCTGAAAATGACTTAGGTGAAAGCACCTGTGACCCGGTAATGATTCAAAAGCTCAGGGAACATCTCGTGGAAGAAAATAAGAAAACCGACCCGGCATGGGACGAGTTAAGGAAATTAATGAATGACAATTAAAACAGAACAAAATGGCACATCCCAAACACAAACATTCGAAGACCAGAAGAGATAAGCGCAGGACACATTACAAAGCCACACCTCCTACGGTAGCTAGTTGCTCAAACTGCGGCTCATCTGTACAGTATCACAGGGTTTGTCCCGAGTGCGGTTATTACAGGGGAAGGCAGGCAGTCGAGAAAAAAGCGACAGCCTGATTTATTAACCAGAGAATAAGCAAATGAAAATTGGCGTAGATGTCATGGGAGGTGACTATGCACCTTCTGCAGTGCTCGAAGGTGCAGTTGATGCCCTGGAACATATTTCTGCTGATGAAAAGATTGTTCTTCTGGGTGAAGAAAATGTAATACTGACGAAGCTGAGGGAGATGAATATATCTCCTTCTTGTTTTAATATCGTTCCGACAACACAGGTTATTGAAATGGGCGATCATCCCGCAAAAACTTTTTCTCAGAAAAAGGATTCAAGTATTGCTGTTGGATTCGGGATGCTTAAAGAAGGAATGCTCGACGGCTTTTGCAGCGCCGGAAACACCGGTGCCATGCTCGTTGGCGCAAGCTATACGGTGAATGTGATCCCCGGCGTTTTCAGACCAGCCCTCGCTACGATACTTCCATGTATCGACGGTCGCGACTCTGTAATACTCGACGTTGGACTTAATCCCGACACCAAGCCTGACGTACTTCTTCAGTATGGCATCCTCGGAAGTCTTTATGCAAAATTCGTTCATGGAAAAGAAAATCCGACAATAGGATTACTCAATATCGGTGAAGAGGAATCAAAGGGAACTCCGGCAGTAAAAACAGCCTATGAAATGATGAAGGAGCATCCCGGTATTAACTTTATAGGTAATGTTGAAGGACATGCCCTTTTTCATGAAAATATGCCGGATGTTGTTGTCTGTGACGGATTTGTTGGGAACATTGTACTTAAGCAGGCTGAGTCGATGTACCTTATTACCAGGAAGATAAATGTTTCACATCCGTTTCTTGAACGCCTGAATTTTGAAAACATAGGAGGAACTCCAATAATAGGCATAAATGCCAATGTGATTATAGGACATGGCATTTCAAACAGAAAAGCCATTATGAATATGATAATACAGACCAGAGCGGTCATAGCGGCAAACCTGGCTCAAAGAATCATAGAAGCTATCTGATTATGACAAAGATAAGGGCTGCCATTACAGGCATCCATTCGTGGGTTCCGGAATACCGGCTCACAAATTTTGAACTCTCGAAAATGGTCGACACCTCTGATGAATGGATCATGCAGAGGGTGGGCATTAAGGAAAGAAGAATTCTTAAGGGAGAAGGCATGGGAACCTCTGATCTGGGAGCCAATGCTGTGCTCGGATTGCTCGGGAAAACAAAGACATCTCCCGATGAAATAGAGCTTTTGATCTGTGCCACAATAACACCCGACATGTTTTTCCCTGCCACTGCCAATATAATATCGGACAAGGCGGGGATTAAAAACGCTTTCAGTTTTGATCTCGGCGCCGCATGTTCGGGTTTCCTTTTTGCACTGCAGACAGGTGCAGCCTATGTTGAAACAGGAAAATTCAAAAAAGTTATTGTAGTCGGTGCCGATAAAATGTCGTCAATAACGGATTATACCGACAGAACTACATGCCCTCTCTTCGGTGACGGAGCAGGGGCAGTCCTGCTGGAACCAACCACCGAAGAATATGGCGTCATGGACTATATTTTTCATACCGACGGCTCAGGCAGGAAATTCCTGCATATGAAGGCCGGAGGTTCCATAAGACCAGCTTCTCATGAAACAGTAGACGCCAGGGAACATTATATATATCAGGAAGGACAGAGTGTTTTCAAATTTGCAGTTGTCAATATGGCTGACGTGGCTGCTGAAATCATGGAACGCAATAACCTGAAGTCAGAAGATATCTCCTGGCTTGTTCCCCATCAGGCAAATCTCAGGATTATAGATGCCACCGGAAGAAGGATGGGACTGCCTCCTGAAAAAGTCATGATCAACATCCAGAATTACGGAAATACAACTGCCGCAACAATCCCATTGTGCCTCTCCGATTATGAAAACCAGCTGAATAAGGGCGACAAGCTGATCCTTGCCGCTTTCGGAGGCGGATTTACATGGGGATCCATTTATCTTAAATGGGCCTACGATCCTGAAAAGAAATAATCCCGGAAAACATATCCGGACATTATTAATTTACCTGCAATAGTTTTTATATTTGTGAGTTATTATGTTTGTAATATAATTCTGGCAAAATCATGGGAAAATTCAACGAAACAGATAATACTGCGATCAATCTGCTCAGCAATGGCACAGAAATTACCGGAGATATCAAATCAAACGGGGATATCAGAATCGACGGGTTTCTTACAGGCAACCTCACAACAAAGGGCAAAGTTGTAATCGGTCCGACAGGAAAGGTAAAAGGGGAAGTATATTGCAAAAACTCGGAAGTGTCAGGAAACATTGAAGGCAGGATATGTGTCAGTCAGCTTCTGACCCTGAAAGCCGATTCCCGTATTACAGGAGATATCGTTACATTTAAGCTTTCAATTGAACCCGGCGCTAAATTCACAGGCAATTGTAAAATGAGTGAAAGCGAAAATAATGAAGGAGCCAGCTTCACAAAACCAAAAGAACCAGAAAAACCGGTTAAATAAAGGGTTACAGGATTTCGGAAAATATTCCGCCCTGGCATTCCAGATGATTATCATCATCGGTGTGATGACTTGGCTGGGTGTCAAACTCGACAAAATTTTCGGATTAACCACACCTGTTTTCACAATAATCCTTTCCCTTCTTGGAGTCTTTGCAGGTATCTATACAGCAATAAAGGATTTTATCAGGCGATAATACTTATTTGTGATATTCAGAAGATTCCTGACCGGGCTATTATTGATCTGCTTTTTCATAATAACAGCAGGATACCTTCTCGTCAGGTTTACTGAAATCCCCATCGTGTTTAACGATATTTTAATACTTACTGCCTCATTTTCAGCGATAGGCATTATTTCAGCTGTTATTTTTACGCTCGGACTCAGGAAAGGACCGGAAGCACGTACAATGTACCTGATGGTCGCATCAACTATTAAGCTGCTTCTTGAAATGGTCCTCGCTCTCCTGTGGTTCCTTATTGTTAAAAAAACTTATATGGCCTCTGTAATATTGTTTTTTGTACTATATTTGGCCATCTCTCTGGTTTCAATATTCTTTATGTTGAACACACTGAAATCTAAACCTTTATAAATATTTATCTGTAATAAATATGCAATTTGTCAAAGCGAGTCTGTTCTTCCTTCTTTTAATGTTGCTTCCTGTCTCCCTTACTGCACAGGAGGAACATGGCAGCACCGCCGCCCCGACGGAAGAAGAGTTTGATGCAAGTACTTTCATTATGGATCATATTGCTGATTCTCATGAATGGCACATCCTGACAAAGAAAAATGGTGAAAGTGTTGCGATTTATCTTCCTGTTATTCTTTATTCCAAAGAAAAAGGACTGGATGTATTCTCATCCCGGAAGCTTGCCCACGGGCATGAATACAATGGATACAGGCTCGAAGAGGAAGGCGACAACAAGGGAAGAATAGTAAGCCTTAAAGAGGATGGTACGGTTAATGAAGAGGGCTTTCTTCTCGATCTGTCAATAACCAAATCAGTCGTCGGATTATTGTTTTCAGTAATAATAGGCCTCTGGCTCTTCCTTTCACTGTCGCGGTCCTATAAAAAAACCGGTATCAGCCATCCCAAAGGCATACAAAGTTTTCTGGAACCTGTCATCCTTTTTGTTCGCGATGATATTGCAATTTCCAACCTTGGTGAGCATAAGTATGAGAAATACATGCCTTACCTTCTTACGGTTTTCTTTTTTATTCTGTTAAATAATCTTATGGGGCTTATCCCCTTCCCTCCGCCATTCGGAGCAAATGTAACGGGGAACATCGCTGTGACTATGGTCCTTGCCCTTTGCACATTCTTTATTACACAGTTCAGCGGAAGCAAGTCGTACTGGAAACATGTTTTTGCAACACCCGGGGTTCCGGTCTGGCTTCTCCCGGTAATGATCCCTGTTGAGATAATCGGCCTTTTCTCAAAGCCCTTCGCACTGATGATCCGACTTTTTGCCAACATAACTGCAGGACATATAATTGTTCTCAGCCTGGTATGTCTGATCTTCATTTTCAAATCACTGGGTGTTGCCCCGGTATCAATTGCATTTGTAGTTTTCATGGATTGCCTCGAACTTCTGGTGGCATTCCTTCAGGCATATGTTTTCACCCTGCTGTCGGCCCTCTTTATAAGTCTGGCCATCAAGGAGGAGGAACATCATTAGTTTTTATTGTTTAATTAAAACCAGTTATTATCATGACAGGTACAATGGCAGCAGTGGGAGCAGGTCTTGCAGTTATAGGCGCAGGCCTCGGTATTGGTAGGATCGGCAGTTCGGCTATGGACGCAATTGCACGTCAGCCGGAAGCCAGCTCGAAAATACAGACAAACATGATCGTTGCTGCAGCACTTATTGAAGGAGCTGCACTGTTTGCAATCGTGGTTGCTCTCATTGCAAAGTGAAAAAACCGGGGGACTGCAACGGTTGGTTGCAGAACCCCCTTTTAAATTAAAAGAAAAATCAGAAAGATATGGTCTTATTAGCTAGTAGTCTTACATCACCCGCAATAGGTCTTGTATTCTGGACAACAATCATTTTCCTGCTGTTTTTCTTCATTTTGAAAAAATTTGCTTGGAAACCTATCCTTAATGCAGTTAAGGCAAGAGATGAAATGATTAAGGGTTCTCTTGCATCAGCTGAAAAAGCCAGGAAAGAGATGGCAAAACTTCAGAGTGATAATGAAGCCATCCTGAAAAAGGCAAGGGAAGAACGTGAAACCATCCTCAGGGAAGCCAGGGATGTCCGCGATAAACTCATTGCAGAGGCGAAGGGAAAAGCAACTGAAGAGGCAGAGAAGGTTGTTGAAAAAGCCAGGGCAGGAATTGAAAGGGAAAAAGCAGCAGCACTTGCAGATATCCGTGAACAGGTTGCAAACCTTTCAATAGAAATTGCTTCGAGGCTCGTGGGTGAAAAGCTTAAAAAATCAGGAGAGCAGGAAAAGCTTATCGACACATACCTGAAGGAAATCGATTTCAATAAGAACTAAAAGGCTTTTAATTAATGAACGAAAGCAGAATATCAGTAAGGTACGCCAGAGCATTGTTCCAGTCGGCCCTCGAAAGAAATGAGCTCGACAGAATAAACAGTGACATGATCGTGGTTAAGGATACCTGCAATATTCCGGAGGTAAAGGAAATTATTGATAATCCCGTTATCATGCCTTCGAAGAAAATCAATTTGCTTCACAGTCTTTTTGGAAAAGAACTTCATGAGCTTACCCTGTCGCTTGTCGACCTTGTCGTCAGGAACGGAAGGGAACAATTCCTTCCTGCTATTGCAAGGATGTTCAACCAGGAAACAAAAAGGCATAAGGGAATTACCGAATCGGTCCTGACAACAGCTGTTCCTGTCGATACCCGGGTCAGCAAACAGGTGGAGGATATCATTGCAGATATGTTCAAAACCAAAGTCGACCTTAAGACAAATGTTGATGAATCAATCATCGGAGGATTTGTCCTTAAAGTTGAAGACAATTTTATTGATGCAAGCGTAAAGAATAAACTTAGAAAAATTAAGAGGGAACTTTTAAGTGGATCGCTCTGATTTTACCCTGACAATAAGAATATTACGATTTTATAAGTATTTAACATGGCAAATATTAAACCAGCAGAAGTTTCAAAAATTCTCAGACAACAGCTTGAAGGTATTCAAACCGGAGTTGAACTTGAAGAGGTTGGCACTGTCATAGAAGTTGGAGACGGAATTGCACGTATTTACGGTTTGTCAAATGCCGAGTCAAACGAACTTATTCAGTTCGAGAATGGCATTGAAGCAATTGTTCTCAACCTTGAGGAAGATAATATCGGAGCAGTGTTGCTCGGACCTACCGAGGAGATTAATGAAGGCGATATTGTTAAGCGAACAGGAAGAATTGCTTCAATAGGTGTGGGTGAAGGATTGCTCGGAAGGGTAATTAGCCCGACAGGTCAGCCTCTTGATGGCAAGGGGCCAATTGAAGGCGAACTGTTTGAAATGCCTTTTGAAAGAAAGGCTCCGGGTGTTATTTTCAGGCAGCCGGTAAAACAACCTCTCCAGACAGGTATCAAGGCTATCGATGCTATGATCCCCATCGGAAGAGGCCAGCGTGAGCTTATTATCGGTGACCGTCAGACAGGTAAGACAGCGATCGCAATTGACACAATCATTAATCAGAGAAGCAATTTTGAAAAGGGTAAACCTGTATACTGCATCTATGTCGCAGTTGGGCAGAAAGGATCAACAGTAGCAAATATAGCCAGGACACTCGAGGAACATGGAGCCATGGAATATACTGTAATTGTCCTTGCTACTGCCTCCGACCCTGCAGCTTCACAGTTCTATGCACCATTTGCAGGAGCTGCAATAGGTGAATTCTTCCGTGATACGGGCCGTGATGCCCTTATAATTTACGACGACCTGTCGAAACAGGCGGTTTCCTACAGGGAAGTTTCACTTCTTCTTCGCCGTCCGCCAGGACGTGAAGCATATCCGGGCGACGTATTTTACCTTCACTCACGTCTTCTTGAAAGAGCAGCCAAGGTAATCGAGTCAGATGAAGTTGCCAGAAAAATGAACGACCTGCCCGAATCAATACGGCATATGGTCAAAGGAGGTGGTTCTCTTACCGCCCTTCCTATTATTGAAACACAAGCTGGCGATGTATCGGCATATATCCCGACAAACGTAATCTCAATCACCGACGGACAGATTTTCCTTGAATCAAACCTGTTCAACGCCGGGGTTCGCCCTGCCATTAACGTCGGAATCTCGGTTTCGAGAGTTGGTGGTAACGCACAGGTAAAGGCAATGAAGAAAATTGCAGGCACCCTGAAAGTTGACCAGGCACAATACCGTGAGCTTGAAGCATTCTCCAAATTTGGATCGGATCTCGATGCTGCAACTCTGGCTATTCTTGATAAGGGCGCCAAGAATGTGGAAATCCTTAAACAGGGACAATATGCACCGGTTCCTGTTGAAAAACAGATCGCAATCATTTACTGCGGTACCACTGGTCTGCTCAGGGATGTTCCTGTTAATAAGGTAAGGGAGTTTGAGGTTGAATTCCTCGAATACCTTGAGCTGAAACACAGGGATATACTTGATCTGCTGGCAAAGGGAACAATAAACAACGACATCACCGATGTTCTTGAAAAAACAGCCCGCGAACTTGTAAAGAAATACAAACAGTAATACAGGCTGATAACTGAATAATCAGATTCTTGAATGGCGAATTTAAAAGCTATAAGGATAAGGATCACCTCGGTAAAATCGACCAGGCAGATCACTTCGGCAATGAAGATGGTTGCAGCTGCAAAGTTAAGGAAGGCTCAGGATAAGATAGTGAGATTACGCCCCTATGCAAACAAGCTTCATGAGATCCTTGTCAATCTTTCACAAAGTCTTGCAGATGCTGAAATTGAAAATGTTTACAGTAGAACATCAGCTCCGGAAAAAATCCTGATAGTTGTCGTGACTTCCAACAGAGGCCTTTGCGGTGCCTTTAACTCAAATATTGTAAAGGAAGCGAGGAGACTGGTAGCCGACAAATATTTTGAACAATACAAAAAGGGAAATGTCGAATTCCTGGCAATAGGTAAAAAGGGCTTCGACACTCTCCGAAAGATGAAGTTCAAAATTGCTGCCGAGAGCAATGATCTTCTGAATGATGTCACTTTTGAGAAAGTGTCAGCTCTTGCCGAAAAGGTAATGCACGGATTTGTCTACGGCAATTATGACAGGGTTGAAATTATCTATAATCATTTTAAAAATGCTGCCGTTCAGCAGCTGACAACCGAAGTGTTCCTGCCGGTTGAGTCAAAGCCTGAAAAAGGAAAATCTGCAATTCCTGCCGATTATATCTATGAACCTGACAAGGAAGCTATTGTAAAAGAACTGATCCCAAAATCGCTGAAGATTCAGTTCTATAAGGCTGTCCTCGACTCATATGTTGCGGAAAACGGAGCAAGGATGACAGCCATGCATAAAGCCACTGATAATGCCACCCAGATGATACGCGACCTGACCCTGCAGTATAATAAAGCACGTCAGGCAGCCATCACGGGACAGATACTCGAAGTTGTTAGCGGAGCTGAGGCTCTTAAATAACATAGTACTAGTTAACCGGATTGTTATAAAGAACATGTACAACATGTACAATCAGTCGGATCTTAAAAAGATAGTAAACTCCGCATTAGTCAATCTGACTTATAACACTAAGTCGGACAGGCTTATTGATCCGGTTAAATATGTTCTTTCAATGGGAGGAAAACGTATGCGTCCCGTTCTTGCCCTGATGGCATGTAACCTGTTCAGCGATAAAATTGATGATGCAGTTATTCCTGTTGCCGGACTTGAGGTTTTCCACAATTTTACACTTGTCCATGATGATATTATGGATAACGCACCTGTAAGAAGAGGATTTCCTACAGTCCATGCGAAATGGAATGTCAACCAGGCAATCCTGTCGGGCGACGTGATGGCATTTATTACAAATGAATGTTTTTTACAGTCACCATCTCATCTTCTGGCAAAGGTTCTGAGGGTTTTCAACAAGGCTGCAATCGAAGTATGTGCAGGCCAGCAGCTCGACATGGATTTTGAAAAGGCAACAATAGTAACCCAGGATGAATACATCCAGATGATTGAGCTTAAAACTGCAGTACTGATCGCTGCTTCCGTCAAAATAGGAGCTATATACGGGGGCGCTGATGACAGGGATGCAGAAATGCTGTATGAATATGGAAAAAACCTTGGCCTTGCCTTTCAGATCCAGGACGATATCCTTGATGTATTCGGAGATATGAAATTATTTGGAAAAACAGCCGGAGGCGATATAATTGAAGGCAAAAAAACATTTCTCTATGTCAGGGCATCTGAGGCAGGATCACTCGATCAGAGGAAGAAACTGCAGGATCTTTATCTTTCGGATTCTTTTGAACCAGCAGAAAAGGTTAAAATGGTTACTGAAATATATGACCTGCTGAATATAAAATTTCTCTCTGAAAAAGTAGTTGCAGATTATCTGAAGAATGCGCTGGGATTCCTCGAAAAGGTAAACATTGCACAGGAAAGGAAGGAAGTATTAATACGGATGACTTTTTCCCTCGCTGGAAGGGACCATTGAACTTTAACTTAAAATGAATATAATTTACTGAATAACAAAAATTTAAACCTCAATAAAACAAATCGGATTTATGGCAAAGAATATTGGGAAGATCAGCCAGATCATTGGACCGGTGGTTGACGTGACTTTTGAACGGCAGGGTAATGAAATGCCTGATATTTATGACGCTCTCGAAATAAAAAGGAACGACGGATCAGTTCTTGTTGTGGAGTGTCAGCAGCATATCGGCGAAAACACTGTCAGAACCATAGCCATGGACTCCACTGATAGTCTGCGGAGAGGTATGGATGTCGTGGCAACCGGACAACCTATCACAATGCCGATCGGAGAACAGATCAAAGGACGTCTGATGAACGTCACCGGTGAAGCAATCGACGGAATAGGCGTCCTCGATAAACAGGGTGGATATCCTATCCACCGCAAACCTCCAAAATTTGAGGATCTTTCTACTGAAAAAGAGGTGCTTTACACAGGGATCAAGGTAATTGACCTGATCGAGCCTTACTCAAAAGGAGGTAAGATCGGCCTTTTCGGTGGTGCCGGTGTTGGCAAAACCGTTGTTATCCTTGAGCTTATAAATAATATAGCCAAGGCATATTCGGGACTCTCGGTATTCGCCGGCGTTGGCGAAAGGACAAGGGAAGGAAACGATCTTCTGCGTGAAATGCTTGAAGCGGGAGTAATTACCTATGGAAAGGAGTTCCTCGAGAATATGGAATCCGGAGGCTGGGACCTTTCAAAAGTCGACACGCAGGCTCTGAAAGAATCAAAGCTTGCACTCGTCTTTGGTCAGATGAACGAACCTCCGGGAGCAAGAGCAAGAGTCGCTCTTTCGGGCCTTTCCGTTGCTGAACATTTCAGGGATGGCGACGGCAAAAGCGGAGGAAGGGACATTCTTTTCTTCATGGATAATGTGTTCCGTTTCACACAGGCAGGATCTGAAGTATCAGCTCTTCTGGGCCGTATGCCATCAGCAGTGGGTTATCAGCCGACGCTTGCCACCGAAATGGGTATAATGCAGGAGCGTATTACATCAACACGCCACGGATCAATAACTTCCGTTCAGGCTGTTTACGTTCCGGCTGACGACCTTACCGACCCTGCTCCAGCGACAACATTCGCCCACCTCGATGCAACAACAGTGCTTAGCCGTAAAATATCGGAACTTGGTATTTATCCGGCTGTCGATCCGCTCGACTCAACATCAAGGATCCTTACACCAAATATCGTAGGCGAGGCCCATTATAACTGTGCCCAGAGAGTAAAAGAGCTTCTCCAGAGATATAATGAACTCCAGGATATTATTGCCATCCTTGGTATGGATGAACTTTCAGAGGAAGACAAGCTTGTTGTTCACAGGGCAAGAAGGGTACAAAGGTTCCTTTCACAACCGTTCCACGTTGCCGAACAATTCACAGGCATCAAGGGTGCACTTGTATCCATAGAAGATACAATCAAGGGATTCAATATGATTATCGACGGAAAAGTTGACCAGTACCCCGAATCGGCTTTCCTTCTTGTCGGTACAATTGAGGACGCTATTGAAAAAGGCGAGAAAATACTCGCCCAGTCGAAATAAAACCAGGTGCTGGTTGCCAGGTGCAGGTTGCTGGGTGTACTTTTCGGAAATTTCACCACGCACCCCGCACCCCGCAACCAATCATCACATACTGACATCATATCATGAAAATCGAGATAATAACACCCGACAGGAAAGTGTATGAAGGCGAGATCAAATCGGTAAGGGTTCCCGGCAAAAAGGGATCTTTTCAGGTCCTGAAAGACCATGCACCCATAATCTCGACCCTCGAATCGGGAACCGTTTACATCGTTGAACAGGATAATAAGGAAATCGAATTTGATATCGACAGAGGTGTGATTGAAGTCAGATCCAACAAGATAATACTTCTTGCCGAGGCTGTAAAATAGATAAGATCGGATGACATCGGATGAATTCCGGAAATATGCCCATAAACTGGTCGACTGGATGGCCGGTTATATGGAAAATGTCGAGAAATATCCTGTAAAATCGCAGGTAAAGCCCGGGGATATCATAAAACAGCTTCCGGAAAAAGCTCCCTCTTCCCCCGACAGTTTTGAAAATTTCATGAAAGATCTCGATGAGATCATCATGCCGGGTATAAGCCACTGGCAGAGCCCAAATTTCTTCGCATATTTCCCTGCAAACAGCAGCCCGCCATCGGTCCTTGCCGAAATGATTATCGCCACCCTCGGCTCTCAATGCATGATCTGGGAGACATCCCCTGCAGCAGCTGAACTGGAAGAACAGATGATGATTTGGCTCAGAGACCTCATCGGATTTCCTTCCTCCTTTGAAGGCGTTATTCAGGACACGGCTTCTACTTCAACACTTGCAGCAATTCTTACCGCAAGGGAAAAAACGACGGGATTCAAAATCAACGAAGAAGGCGCTGCAGGTACGCAGATTTTGAGGGTTTACTGCTCCGAACAGGCTCATTCATCAATTGAGAAAGCTGTAAAGATCAGCGGCATAGGACGTAAAAACCTTGTCAAGATCCCTGTAAGGGATGATTTTTCAATGGATACCAGGAAGCTTAATGAAGCAATCACCAGCGACATTGCAAGTGGTTTTAAGCCCTGCTGCGTTATTGCAACCATTGGTACCACCGGACCAGCCTCTGTCGACCCGATACGTGCCATAGGAGAGATCTGCAGTAAAAACGATATCTGGCTTCATGTTGATGCTGCAATGGGCGGTACAGCCCTTATTTTGCCCGAATTTCAATGGATGTCCGACGGGAAGGAACTTGTCGACTCAATGGTATTTAATCCCCATAAATGGATGTTCACAAATTTCGACTGCTCCGCGTTTTTTACACGACATCCGGAAACACTTATCAGAACATTTGAAATTCTGCCGGAATATCTCAAAACAAGGACAAGGGGACAGGTGAACGATTACCGCGACTGGGGAATTCCTCTCGGTCGCAGGTTCAGGGCACTGAAGCTCTGGAGCGTCATCAGGATGTACGGAGTGGAAGGCCTTCAGGAGAAAATCCGTTACCACATAAAGCTTGCTGCATGGCTGACCGAAAACATAAGGAAGGAAAAAGATTTTGAACTGCTGGCTCCTGTAATAATCAATGTAGTGTGTTTCAGGTATAAACCGGAAGGGAAAACTGAACAGGAGATAAACGGCATTAATGAGATCCTCAATCACAGGCTCAATGATACGGGGAAAATTTACCTTTCACATACTTCCCTAAACGGGATTTATACTCTGAGGATGGTCACTGGCCAGACCAATGTAAGAATGGAACATGTTGAGGAAGCCTGGGATCTTATTAAAAGAACAGCCAGATCACTCTGATAGCAAGGTAGCTATAGCCTTTTTTTCCCTATGCTCATGCCGAAAAGATCGACGCTCAACAGCATTTCAAGCTTAGGCAGATACCCAAACCTCTGCCATGATGCCTGAACACCACCCGAAACCATAAACGGCATCCTGAAAAGATAAAAATCTGCCAACAGCCCTATACCATATGTTTTGAACGTTCCAGTAAGATTAAAAAAGTCAGATCTTCTTCCGGAATTTGTATTGGAAATCACATAGTAGGTATTGGCACTTGTGTAATCAAAATATAAATCTGAACGGATCCTGGTAATATAGATGAGACCTGGCAGATTCAGATCAGGATAAAGAAGTGGCATAAAATAGTCTGCTGATGCAAACCGGAGATCGGGAGAAATAATATTCTTATAGCTCCTCGAAAATGAGACCCGGCTGTTAAGTATAAATAATTCAGGATCCTGCTTTTCAGCTTCAAGTCTGATTCTAAGAATGTTGTTTTTAAGAAGCCCCGGAAAATAAAAAGCTGTCTTTACTGAAGCAATATCACCGAAAATCTCCTTGTCAAAAGGATAGTACGAATAGCTTATATCAAAAACCTGGGCCCATTCAGGATATATATCTCGTATGGCTGACCTCCTGTAATTCGAAAAGTAAAATCTTCCGGTAAGCTGATTTTGCCCGGGATCATATTCCTGCCTGTTTTTTAAATATATGTTATTGTTGCTGTAGCTTGAAGAAGCTGAAAGATAAAGATATTTGGTAAACTGCCCTCCCCTGAAAATAAGCGGCAGGGATACTGTATTTGTTATTTTTAAACCGTTTATCAGGTTTGGTGGATTATCAACGCTGACCCCGAATTTTTCTATGTAGGGATAATCACCATAATCAATGCTTGATTCAAAAACAGGGTACCAGCCCATCCATTTAATCCGCGAATGCAGCTTATGCCTGTTATCCGAATATTCATAGCCAAAGGTTGAGACCAGTGTGCTAAGGTTGTTCTGTGTCATCAGGGTAAATCCCGGCCTTACGGATGACGGGTCATCCTGTATCTCTTCAATATCTGCATAAAAGGGCATCCAGCTGTGGAACCTGAATAAATGCTGCCATTTTCTGTAGCGCTCCGGAGTATATTCATACTCCTTACTGATAGCGGGAATGGCAGATTCCTGCATGATTCTGTCAGCAAAATAAGATGACTTGTTCTGAACAGGTAATGCATCCTGAATAGATGACGGTATTGTAGAGCAGCAGATATTATTTCCCGAAGATGTGTAATCGCTGAAAATCAACAGATTATCATTAATGTTCAGATCACCGGCCCCGAATCTTGAACTTGTCAGTGGCATCACAGAACCATCCGGACTGCGCAAGTAGACATTATCTGTACCTGAATGCGAACTGACAAAGAACAGTGAATCGTTTCTCAGGAATGAAGACTGCAGGTCATCAAAAGAGGGATCTAAGAATTTTTGCCATCTCTTTTCGGAAGGAATATAAGCCATTATTCCTTCTCCCTTATCTGTTAAATAAATAACAGAAACCTTTTCCCCTTTATCGCTCCATTGTGGCCTTTGAAGACCAGCATTCCCGGGCGAAGGAACACTTTCGAGCATGTCTCCGTTCCATGCGTCAATAATGACCAGTCTGTTGGAATTATCAACGGTATTTTCAGTAGCAGCAATGAAATTGCCATCAGGAGATATCGATGCAGCCATATATCTGGTTCTGAAAGACATCTGCCTGACCCTCCTGTTTTTTACTTCCATAACCTTAATCACTGTCCACTGCCTGTTCTCCCACCTTGGATCAGAGTGAGTCTCAATCCAGCAAAGCTTTCCTTTTCCGTATGAGATGAACCATGGATAACAGTCACCGGGTATATGAATCCTCTTTTCCTTTTTTTCAGAAGGCCTTATAAGGACTATTGAAGGCGGTTCCGACAATGTCGTTCTGATAGCGGCAATGCTGTCATAACCTATTAGTACAGGGGAATGATAATTGATAAAATGCCTGCCTTTTGTCGGATTCAAAACCTCATATATCTCAGCACTTGAAAGTGAATCATCCCTTTCCCAGAGTGTCCTAAGAGTATCAAATGTCTCCCTGAATAATCTCTTTTTTGACAGTGATGCATTCCTGTTAAGGCTGAAATTGACAGGATTAATCAGGAATGGAGCATTCCCTGTGGTTTTCAATACATGTTGCCATAGAGGGCGGTCATATTTAAGATATGAATATGCCATCATCTGATAGCCATACTGGTAGTGATCGGGAACATAATCCCTGAAGGACCCGTTAACAGATTTGTCATAGCTGTAAACATTACCTTTTTCCACAAGCATCGATCTAAGCTGTTTCTGGAACGATGCGCTTCGTCCACGCCCCGATCCAGTATATGCAGTTTCAGAGAATACGGCATCTCCCTCAAGATACCACAGAGGCAACAAGGCCGATACCATTCCCGGCAACTGTTCTCCTGCAACAATGGAGGCAATCCTTGTGAATCCCCTGTTGAGCGATTCCATCTGAAGAGCGTGAGTGAGTTCATGGATTGCAAGCTGGGTATTGGGATCAAGGGGAATGGAATTTTGCTCGGGAGTCGGATACAATTCCATCCGGCTTGGCGCCCATGCAACATAACCGTTCGACTCGGTAGTATAATTATGGATGATTACAGGGATTCTGAGCTTTCTTACAGGGTATAGGCCGGAAAGCTTCGACATGGCATCATCAAGAGATCTTGCAAATTCGATTCCTGCCAGGCCATAGGTTGAGGGATAAATTATCCGGAACCTGTCAGTTTTAATCTGCATCCATTTTAGATTCCAGGGATCCTGTCCTGTATTGTAATATTGTGCCTTAAGATGTGCACTTGCAGAAAACAGTAAAAGGCAGAATAATATCTGTCTGAATTTCATCAGGAATCCTTTTTGCCAAAAATAGCAAAATAAGTGAGAGGTGCATAACGGAACATAACTTAGTCATAGTCTGAAAATTTTAGTAATTTCACCGGTCGAAAATCAATACTCTTGACATTTCATACCAAATTTTCGCGGATGAAAAGATACAGAACTATAAACAACATAACAGGATGGGTGACATTTGGCATTGCAGCTGTCACTTATCTGCTGACAATTGAGCCAACTGCAAGCCTGTGGGATTGCGGAGAATTTATCGCATCAGCTTTCAAGCTCGAGGTTGGTCATCCTCCGGGAAACCCGGTATTCATGGTTATAGCCAGGTTTTTTACCCTTTTCGCAGGTGGAAATACCTCGCATGTTGCTGCAATGGTGAATGCAATGTCGGCACTTGCAAGCGCATTTACAATACTGTTTCTTTTCTGGACAATAACTCATCTTGCCAGGAAGATGTTCATCAGAAATGAAGATGATTTTACCCCTGCCCGCATTTTTGCAATTATCTCAGCAGGCTTTACGGGAGCACTTGCTTATACGTTTTCCGATTCATTCTGGTTTTCTGCCGTTGAAGGAGAAGTATATGCCTCATCATCCCTTTTCACAGCCGCGGTATTCTGGGCAATACTTAAATGGGAGGATGTCGCTGATGAAGAAAATTCGAATCGATGGCTTATTCTTATAGCATTTCTGATGGGACTTTCAATAGGTGTTCATCTTCTTAATCTTCTTGCACTTCCTGCAATAATCCTTGTATATTATTTCAGGAAATTTGATTTTTCCTGGAAGGGCTTCGCTGTTTCAATCGTTATCTCCCTGGTACTTCTGGCTTTACTTCTTTTCGGAATAATGCCCGGACTTGTCACCATATCATCACGGCTCGACCTTTTCTTCGTCAATAACATTGGCCTTCCGGCCAACAGCGGAATGATAATTCATTTTATTCTGCTTATAGTTTTCTTCGTACTTGCTGTGAGGGCCACACTTAATTCAGAAAATCAGGTCAGAAGTGCCGCCTATGCTGCGACTGCCTTATTATTATCGGGCGTCTGGATAATATCCGGTTCTTTTTTCCTGAATCTGCTGGTTTTTGCAGCTATTGCAGTATATGTCTGGTATCAGGCAGGAAAGAACAGGGCAGTGCTTAACATACTTCTTACTTCGGTTATGGTAATCCTGATCGGCTATTCATCTAATGCTATCATTGTCATCAGATCTGCAGCCAATCCGCCACTCAATGAAAATCAGCCTGAACAGCCGTTCAGCCTGCTTTATTTTCTTAACAGGGAACAATATGGGCAAAGGCCCCTGTTCAGAGGACAATATTATAATGCGCCTGTTCTGGATTACAAGGACGGGAAGCCAAAATATGTCCTGGAAAAAGGTAAATACAAGGTAAGCGCACATGACCTTGAACGTATATATGATCCGAGGTTTATAACCCTTTTCCCGCGTATGTGGAGCGAACAGGCTGATCATGAACAGGTTTACAGGGAGTGGGGAAAGGTAAAGGGTATCCCTGTAACTGTAACCAATTCATCAGGCGAAAAGGAAATAATAAGGAAGCCGAAATTTTCAGAAAACCTCAGGTTCATGTTCTCCTATCAGTTCGGATACATGTATTTAAGATATTTTATGTGGAATTTTGCCGGAAAGCAGAATGATACACAGGGAACCGGAGGTGCCGTAAACGGAAACTGGATATCCGGAATAAGTTTCCTGGATGAACCAAGGGTTGGTTCAGCCGATCTTCCTGCAGGGATGACAAACGATACTTCGAGGAATGTCTATTACCTTCTCCCTCTTTTGCTTGGCCTTATAGGACTGTTTTACCAGCTGAACCGCGATTACAAGAACTGGTGGGTGATATTCCTGCTTTTTATTATGACAGGAATTGCAATTGTTTTCTACCTGAATCAGTATCCCAATCAGCCCCGCGAAAGGGACTACGCCTATGCCGGATCATTTTACTTTTTTGCAGTTTGGATAGGAATGGGTGTCCTTGCACTTTTTGAAGCAATATCAAAAGCCGCAGGCGAGAAAATAGCTGCCCCCGTTGCAGGTATATTATGCTTTTTTGCAGTCCCGGTTGTTATGGGATCCCAGAACTGGGATGACCACAACAGGTCGGGACGTTACCTGGCACGTGATGTGGCATTTAATTACCTTAACTCATGCGCAAAAGATGCAATATTGTTCACAAACGGTGATAATGATACCTTCCCTCTCTGGTATGCACAGGAAGTTGAAGGGAAAAGGACAGATATCCGTGTCTGCAACCTTATGCTGCTCAATACCGACTGGTATATAAACCAGATGAAGAGAAAAACTTATGAGTCTGATCCACTTCCTGTTACTCTCGAACCAAATAAATACTACGATGGTATCAATAACCAGGTGTTTATTGTTGAAAAAACTAAGGATCCGGTCAACATTTCAACAGTTATCGATTGGGTAAAGAGCGAAAACAAAGCGACAAAGGTACAGATATCCGCCACCGAGATACTTGATGTAATTCCTTCGAGAACTATCAGGATACCTGTCGATTCTGCGAAGGTCATTGCCAGCGGAACAGTAAAACCCGAAGATGCTGATAAAATTGTCCCGTATATAGATATTAAGCTGAAGGGCGGTTCTATCCTTAAAAGCCAGCTTATTATACTTGATATCCTTGCACACAACGACTGGGAGAGACCTGTTTATTTCGTAACAGGCTACCACGATGATGCATTGGGGCTCGAGGAATATTTCCAGCTCGAAGGTCTTGCTTACAGGCTTGTTCCCATTAAATCGCAGAATAAGAGCTGGATTGATTATGGCCGCATCGATACCGATATTCTCTATGATAATGTGATGAACAAGTTTGTGTGGGGCGGCGCCAATAATCCTTCAGTAAATCTCGATTATCATCATATCAGGACCTTAATTGTTGTAAAATCGCGTCTTATTTATGCAAAGCTTGCAAAAGCCCTGGTTGCCGAAGGAAAGAATGAAAAGGCAGTTGAAGTCCTTGATCGTTGCCTTGAAGTCCTGCCAGTCAGCAGATTCCTGCCCGATCCCTATTATAATGATCTGATTGAAGCCTATTTCCTTGCAGGTGCAACCGACAAGGCCGTTGAAATGACAAAGGGGCTCTGTGATTACTATTATGACAGGCTCGATTATTACCTGAAACAGAATTCTTATGTTTTAAGCTCGGCTGAATATGAGATCCAGTCGGCCATTCAGTATTCTGCCAAAGCAGCGGGTTATTGTGAGGCCAGTGGCAAAAAGGAAATAGCCGATGAGATAAACAATAAGCTTGAAGGGTACTATCAGGAATATGTGAGCAGGCAAAAATCCGTAAAAGAGCCGGATGTTCAGGAACGCTGATTAACAGTACTGTAAGTTTCCTGTTTCAGATATTTTTCAAGCAGGGCATATACTTTTTCCGGATAAACCGGTTTAAGTATATACTCATTGCATCCTGCAATATAGGCATCAGCTTTTGATTGTTCTGAAGAATAAGCGGTTATCATTAGGACAGGAACGTTTTTTCTTTCTTTTCTGAAGATCCTTGTACAGTCAATGCCATTGATCAGCGGGATAAGGAAATCCATTATTACCAGGTCGATTTTAGCCTCTTTATTCTTGATATGTTCAACGAAATCTTTGCCTGTCCGGAATTTAACTACGCTGGCCCCTGAGCTCAGGAGGAGTGTCTCGTAATATCTTAACGACGGAACATCATCCTCAATAATGGCAATTGTCTTGTCTGTAAGTGCTAAACTGCTGAAATTCAGGGACATTATGTAACTGCTTTTGACCTGTATAAAATTACGACAAGAAATAGATGTGTACCTCTTTCCGGACCGCAATTATTAACAACTTATGAACAAATTTAATGCCGTTAAGTGATTTATACAAGCAAATCAGTCAGTAAATAGAAAACATTTTGACGAAAGTAAAACCACCGGCCGGAGCTTTACTCCTCGCACCTAGCACCTCTCCTCAGACCGCACGCCGTGCGCCGCACACCGCACACCTCTTTTACCTGCACTCCCATGTTATTCTTGTATTGCCGACTATAACATCCTGTTTTGCCTCAATAGCAATAAGGGCGGCATCGCAGTATTCCGTCTCATCGCCTTCGTCTATCACCCCGCCTCCGATCTCGTATGTGACCTGTCTGCATACCTTGCACGATCCCAGCTCACAACCGCTGAAGCAGCAGGTCATTGCCAAAAAGGTGATGCCGATTATTATCTTGCGTCTCATTGATTTTTTGTTTTCAAATTTACATACTTCATCGAACTAAAATGATGTTTATGCTAAAAACGCTGATGTTTCAAAATTATTCGGTATTTTAATGCAACAATTTTATAAAAAACAGGTCATTAGGATGGAATGAAAATAAAACTAACGCTTTAAAGATAAATGTCATGGAAGAGACGAGAATGAAAAAACACGTGACCGTTGTAGGAGCCATCCACATTGGTTTTGGTATCCTGGGATTGATCGGTGCCCTTGCAGTATTTTTTGCATTGAATTTTGCCAGGCAGATGGCCGGAGGTGATGAGGTGGGTACGATGGTATTGAAGTTCCTTTCATTGAGTCTGCCGCTTCTGATTGGTTTTATGTCAACATTAGGTCTTGTCGGGGGTATAGGCCTGCTTTTTTTCCAGCCGTGGGCAAGATACCTTGTCATTGTTGTTGCAGCACTGGGATGTCTGAATATCCCTATCGGAACTCTGAAAGGGGTATATTCTCTGTGGGTTCTTTTGCAGGATGAGACTCTCAAGCTGTTCAATACTCCGAAGGTATGATGGCTAAAGCCCTGGCAGGATCAGAGCCATATGGCACTGTATCAAAAACATGATCATTTTAACCGCAAAGAGCCCAAAGTTTTAGCAAAGATCGCAAAGTAATGAATATAAGCAAATTACCTTGCGATCTTTACGAGCATTTATTAACTTTGCGGTTAATAAATTCGTTTGATTCGCTTCTAACGAAATCCATACTAAAGGACTTTGGTCCTTATTTTTTTTCTAAATTGTCGCAAATTAGTTACTATGGCTGACGACAACAAAATCATCTTTTCAATGTACCGTGTGGGCAAAACCTTTCCTCCCCACCGTCAGGTACTCAAGGATATATCTCTTTCATTTTTCCTCGGAGCAAAAATCGGTATAATAGGGCTTAACGGATCAGGGAAATCTACCCTTCTGAAAATAATTGCAGGTATTGAAAAGGAATACCAGGGTGAAGTTACCTTCCTGCCGGGATATTCAGTCGGACATCTGGCACAGGATCCGCTGCTCGACGAAAACCGGACTGTCAGGGAAATTGTCGAGGAGGGTGTCAGGGAGACTATGGACCTGGTAAAGGAGTACGAATCAATAAACCTGAAATTCGGGGAACCGGAGGTCTATGAAAATCCCGACAAAATGCAGCAGCTGATGGACAGGCAGGCTATTCTGCAGGACAAGATAGATTATCACGATGCCTGGAATATTGAGCATAAGCTTGAGCGTGCAATGGATGCACTGAGATGCCCTGAAAGTGATGCAAAGGTCAGTATTCTTTCGGGAGGTGAGAGAAGAAGGGTTGCCCTTTGCAGGTTGCTTCTGAAACAGCCTGATGTTCTTCTTCTTGATGAACCTACCAACCATCTCGATGCCGAATCGGTTCAGTGGCTCGAAACAACCCTGAAACAATATCAGGGTACTGTTATTTGTATAACACACGACAGGTATTTCCTCGACAATGTCGCAGGATGGATACTGGAGCTCGACAGGGGAGAGGGAATACCGTGGAAGGGTAACTATTCATCATGGCTGGAACAAAAGGCTAAAAGGCTCGAAATAGAGGAAAAAGGCAATGTAAAAAGAAGGAAGATTCTCGAAAGGGAACTTGAATGGGTAAGGATGTCCCCAAAAGCACGGCATGCAAAGTCTAAAGCCCGTCTTGGCGCATACGAAAACCTTCTGAATCAGGATGTGAAAGCCAAGGAAGAAAGGCTTGAAATTTTCATACCCAACGGACCGAGGCTTGGCGACAAAGTAATACGGGCAACAAAAGTGGCAAAATCATTTGGCGATAAACTTCTGTTTGAAGACCTTGAGTTTAATCTTCCGCCAAACGGAATTGTAGGTGTAATAGGACCAAATGGTGCCGGGAAAACAACTCTTTTCAGGATGATAATGGGTCAGGAAAAACCGACCTTAGGCACTTTTGAAATTGGTGAAACAGTCGTTCTCGGGTATGTCGACCAGGAACATGAGGCAATAGATCCTGCCAAAACAGTCTATGAGGTTATTTCTGGCGGTCAGAATGATGTTATGGTAGGCAACAGGCTTATAAACGCCCGTGCTTATGTTTCAAGGTTCAACTTCACCGGGGCTGACCAGGAGAAGAAATGCGCCGTTCTTTCGGGTGGTGAGAGGAACAGGCTTCATCTTGCCCTTACCCTCAAATCTGGGGCAAACGTACTCCTTCTCGACGAACCTACCAACGACATTGACGTGAATACCCTGCGCGCCCTGGAGGAAGGCCTCGAGAGTTTTGCCGGATGTGCTGTTATAATATCCCACGACAGATGGTTCCTTGACAGGGTGACAACACATATCCTTGCATTCGAAGGTGATTCGAAAGTCGTGTGGTTCGAAGGCAACTATTCTGATTACGAGGAAAACTACAAAAAGCGGGTTGCAGATACGACGCCGGTAAGAATTAAGTATAAGAAGATTGTGTGACCGAAGACCGAAGACCGGAGAACGAAGAACGAAGAACCATCAACGTCATGGTGCAGGATCATTGATTTTAAGTTCCCCTCCCTGGAGGGGTCAGGGGTGGGTTGATTTAAAATATAATTAGATATTTCATGATACACCTTTCATTTAGCAAACCTTTTGCAGTCTTGCTTATTCTGACGCTGGTTGCTGCCTCAACAGCCGCCCAGATCGGAAGGCGCTTTCCTTCAGAAAAGAAAATCGTGACTGATCCGGTTACCGGCGTTCTGCTAACATTCCTGACAAGCACACCGGCCGGCGATTCGAAAATCTACCAGACCCACCGTCAGTGGACAGCCGACGGAAAATGGCTGATATTCCGTTCTAACAGGGTTCCCGGTGAGACACTGGCCGTTAATGAGGAAACCGGCGACATAGTACAGGTAACTGACGGCGGTTACATGGGTACTCTTTGCTTGGCAAAAAAATCGATGAAGCTATATTATCTGAGGATGGCTTTGCGGCAGGTCGGACAGACAAGGGGCGGACCGGTACAGGTGGTTGAAGTGGATCTTGAAAAGTTGTTTGCTGATAGTGAATCAGGTCATCTAAAATCTGAAAATGAATATCAGAGGGTATGCGGTATTATTCCTGCCGAAATGGAAGCAGGAGGAGATATGGCCCTTGATGCAGATGAAGAATGGGTATATTTCAGGGTAGGAAAGACTGAAGCTGCAAAGCATCTTCCCGCAGGTACCAGGATCGAACCTCCGTTTGGTCCCCGAAAAATGGGCGCCGGCCCGTCGGGAATAAGCAGCATGAATATAAGGACAAAGGAAATAAGGTTCGTTGTGGCAGTTCCCTTTCAGACAGGTCATATACAGGCTAACCCGTGGGTGCCAGGCGAGATAGTATTTTGTTGGGAAACAGGAGGCAAGGCTCCGCAGAGGACATGGATCGTGAAATCAGATGGTACCGGCCTGCGACCTTTATATCCTGAGTCGGAATATGAATGGGTTACCCACGAGGTGGTAATCACAAAAGATGAAGTCGCCTTTGCATTAATGGGGCATCGTCCTGTCGTGACCGGGAAGGGAGATCCGGGTAAAGCGCAGCCTGCGCGGCCGGCTGATCCGGCAAATCCCGGTCAGGAGCCCGGCTGGGGACCATCGGGGACACGTGAAAAACCGACCGGCCTGGCCATTGTAAACATCAGAACCGGTGAAATGACAATTGCAGGTCAGACTTCTTCGGGAAGCGGTCTGTGGCATGTCAATGGTTCTGCCGACGGCAAGTGGGTAGTAGGAGATGATTTTGCACGCAACATATATCTTATCGACAGACGTACACATGAGATGATCCTTCTTTCAGCGGGGCACAAGGTCACTGCTGCCGATCATCCGCATCCTACATTCAGTCCTGATGGCACAAGGATCGAGATCCAGTCAGCCATGCTGTCGGAAAACAACCGGTCGATGAATATATGTATAATTCCTGTTCCGGAGGAATGGCTGAAAAGGAAGTAGGAAAAGGTGTTTGCATGTTGCAAATTGTTTACTGTTTCACCTGCAACCTGCAACCTGCATTCCGGAATTTCCTACCTGAAAAGTTTAGGAACAAACTCCGACAGGTACACCCTCCAGTTTTTCCAGATATGTCCGCCTTCGCTTTCACGAAATTCATAAGGCATCTTTATGGCGTCGAGCTTTGTCCTGAATTCTGTGTTGTACTTATAAAGAAAATCTTCCTTACCTATACCTATCCAGTACAGCTTATAACCGTTATCCTTCTGTTGTTTCAGGGTGGCCTCGAAATTATCATACACTTTTGAAGTGACTTTTGCATCAGGTGTGATGGCTGCGGAAAACAGGCCTATATAGTCAAAAGTGTTTGGGTAATATCTTGAAATATGCAGGGAATGATATCCTCCCATCGACAATCCTGCAATGGCACGTCCGGATTTTTTCGCTATAACACGGTAATTGCTTTCAACAAACTTTATAATGTCCCCGAAAGTCTCCTCATATTTCCCGTCCATCGTATTCGGAAGCTGCATGGTAGGTTTGTAGAATCCGAGACTTGATTCACCGGGGGCTGCCTCCTGTGCGACATTCCCGTTCGGCATCACTACGATCATCGGTTTCGCCTTACCCTGGGCAATAAGGTTATCAAGAATCTGGGATGTTCTTCCGAGATTTATCCATGCCTCTTCATCGCCTCCCATACCGTGAAGCAGGTAAAGAACAGGGTAGCTCTCCTTACTTGTCTCATATCCTGCCGGAGTATATATCGTTATCCGTCGCATCATTCCTAACGAAGGGGAATTATACCAGCGCCTAGTAACTGATCCATGAGGTACGTTGTTCACCTTGTAAAGGTCTCCCTGGCCCCCGCCGGTTATAAAAACGTTTGTAACAGATGCTACATCTCTGATAAGATAAACATTGTTGGGATCGGTGCATCTGATTCCGTCGGCAATAAATGAATACCCGTAAAGATCAGAAGGTAGTACCGGTGAAGTGTATGACCATATGCCTTTTTCGTCCTTTTTCATGATCTCCGTACCAGGCGTCCAGCCCTGGGCCGGCATCCAGTCGCCTGTAATTTTTACCTCCTTTGCATCCGGTGCCTGGAAACGGAAGGTCACGGTATTGTCGGGATTGATTTCCGGAGATGTGATGTTAGTTCCCCCGAAAAGCGCCTGTTGAGGGTAGGAATTAAAACAAAAGACAAAAAAAGCCAATAATGAAGACATTAGAAGTTTTTTCATATTTGAAAGTATTTATTGATGTAATTATGGTATTTACATTCAGACAAATGTAAACATTGATTTTATTTCATCAATATAATTCTATTCAGGGTCAGGCCTTTGTTGCAATGAATTTTTTACCGTCTTTTTTGCAGATTGTCTTAAACAATCTCCGGGCCGACATAATGCCTGTCGGCAAACCGCCACCAGGTTCAACCCATTGTCCGCACATATAGAAATTTTCAAGCCCCGGAAGCGTCTGTGACATAGGCTTCATGATAGTGTTTGCATTATCGGGAGTAATAAGCCATCCTTCGAAGCTTCCTCTCCAGTTGCCGGTATATCTTTCGAAAGTCATAGGAGTAGCCACATCTACCATCTCAACCTGAGATGAAATTCCGGGAAAACGCTGTTCAAGAAGATTTATGACCTGGCCCGAGATCTCATCCTTTTTGTTGATATATGCCGTTTTGTCGCTCTTAAGCTCCTTCCAGTATTCATAATTTGTCTCGAGAAATACAGTCAGAGTCGTCCGTCCTTCAGGAGCCATTGAAGGATCGTGATGATAAAGATGTACGGGCAAGCGTGTCCTTTTCTTGTCGGCGATCACCACTTCCTCCTTTAGCGGAAAGCTGAATCCCGACACAGAGAGCGGAATTTCGTCAAAACGACGGTTGATTCCCAGGCCTATAAAAATAAGAGGATGGAATGGTATCCATTTTTCATATATATCCCTGATCTTTTCATTGGTATATTTACCGTCGAGCATTTTGAAAATAGTGCTATATCCGTCGGCGGCAGAAATAACGATATCACTCCTGTATTCTTTACCGTCTTCAAGTGCCACTCCACTTGCGCAGTTATTTTCGGTTATGATCTTCGAAACCCTGCTGTCATAAACAATCGTTCCTCCCAGGGCTTTATAATTTTGCTCCAGGGCCCTTGACATAGGCATTGAACCACCGAGGGGATAGCCGGCATTCTTTGCGGAGAGGTAAGCGAAAGTAAAGAACATGAAAAGGATCGAGAATTCGGGTATCCACATTTCACTGAAAGCATTTTTAAGGTCAGGATCTTTAAAGCCTTCCGCAAAATCTTTTCCTGTTACCTTCATCCATTTCTGCATCTCTTTGCCTTTGGTGATAAAGGTCGTATAAAGGCCAAGTTGTTTTGAAAATCTTTCAAAAAAAGGAGCATGTTTTGAAGGCTGGTTGAAATGTAAGCACAACCTTATGCCGCTGATGAATTCCTTTATATGTGCTTCATCCTGCGGAGAAAATTCAATGAGTTGTTTTTCCAGCTTATCAATATCCCTGTGAAATGCGATTACCCTCCCGTCGGAGCATTCATAATGCATATACGAATCCATATAAATACATTCTCTGCCCTGAATCAGGCCAACCTCTTCCCAATAATCGTGCATGTTACTGTTGGGATTCGACCCTACCAGCCAGTGGATACATCCATCGATAGTGTATCCATTTCTTTTCCACGAGGTGCACAGACCTCCCGGTTTGTTGTGCATTTCAAATATGGTCGTTTTGTAACCATTCAATTGACCATATATCCCGGCAGCCAGACCAGCAAATCCGGCGCCGATAATAATTACCTGTTTTTCGTTATTCATTTACCAAATTTAAAAATGTATTGAAAGCTTTAATTCCATTTACTAACAATTATTAATAAATCTCAAGTTCAATATCTCTGCAGACCATCAGACCAATTTTCGTCTACTTCATTACCGCCTTTCTGTTATTCACATCGATCTGTCCTCCCTTGCCGTTAATAATGCTCTTCACCACGCTCTCCTTGTTGCCGTTCAACCAGAAGATTATTTTATTGTGTATCCTGTTTTCTATTGAGGGAGGTGTTTCGATTGCATTGTCGACTATCACGGGCGCATCATAAAAGACATTATAGATTCCGATTCCCCATGCATCGTGATTCATTACATTATCTGAGACCTTATAGGAAGCATATCCATAAGTCCCGTTATGTTTCCAGGCTTCAACGGAAGGAGGGTCGTAGGGCATTTCGCTCTGGTAGAAATAGACTCTCCCGTTTTCGCCGTTCCAGAGCGTCTGATATTCCTGGAAATGCTCATTGAAAAGTCCATAGATAGTCACATTATTTCCGTTCACGATAAGGCCGTTGGCACACCTGTTCTTATCCCAGCCAACACCATTTCCATGATCGGCCCTCCAGAGCCACACATGATCGACATAAACATCGTGGCTGTTTATAACCAGACATGCAGAAGCTGATCCTTCGGCCGGTCCGCCCACCCTGAAGAAGATGTCATAGAGGAAAACGGGATTTTCAATATGACGTTTCACTGATCCGGGCCTGCCGACCTCAAAAAGTTTTTCAGTAAATGTCTTTCCGGCATCTATTGTTATTCCGCTAACAGTAACGCCATCAACATCAGCTATTTCCATTGCAGCATTGCCATTTGTCGGTATCAGGGTGGCCAGACCTGTCCCCATAACAACAGTACCCGGCTTTGTTACTTTGATACTGTTCCCGAGCTTATATCTACCGGGCGTTAACAGAAGATGCTTCCCTTTTTTAAGAGCTTTATTTATTGATTCAGCGTTATCGGTTCCGGGACGGGCAATATAAAATTTATTCAGGCTCAATGTCTTCTTTATTTCTTTACCGTCAGTCCAGCCCGGTCCTTTACTGTTGTGTCTGATGGCGGGAATGCAAACAATAAATTCTTTACCATTATAAGCCAGGTATGGTTTTTCACGGACAGTTGGTGTAGAGGAAATTGTTGTATAAGGAAGTTCGGGCCAGTTTTCGGCAGGGGCTCCATTGACACCGACAAACATCATATTCCAGTTGCCTCCTACCCATTCAGCCATGTCGGTGTTCCGTGTGAACCATTGCTGCTGGGGTCCTGAGCTTATTTTGCCGTCGATCTTTGAATCAGCAAGAAATCCTCCGCTTGCATATCCCTTGTCGAAAAGCTGAAGATCACCCTTAACATGAACTCTTCTCATAGGTGCTGCCTGCGATACTCCCCATATCATTGCTGAATCGCGGAATGGAACTATAGTGAGGTTTTCCACAGATCTCCAGAAGTTGACAAGGACGCTTTTCCTGTGAAGGGTATTTGACCTGACAGCACCGTTTATCACAACATCTTCGGGTGATTCACCAAGGCCAAGCATCTGGGTATAATACTCAACCCTGATATCAAGGTCATAGTATCCCGGCTTGAACATAAGAGCATAACGGTTATCAGTAAACTCGCTCCGTCGCGCAGATTGCCTTGCAAATACCGAATCAACTACAACCTGGATCTCCTTCATATTCATCGAAGGATCGAATACAAAGACATTTTCTCCAAGTGACGGGATATTGAATTTTCTAAAACTCTCCGGAAGCTGTCCTGATGGCGGTTCATGCTCACTTGAGAAAATAATCTGTGATATCTGTAATCCCAGCAGCAGCAATATATCCTGTAATGCAAAAGGAATCTTCATGTTATTCTGTATTGGTTTGATGTTTATTTATTTGTCTCTGAATATCCTGAATGTCCTTAGATGGTCAGCTGTTTCCCTGACAAGTCTCTGAACCTCCAGGCCATGGTCAATATCAGGTATTACCGGATCTGATGACAATCCCTTTATGAACACATAATGCCCATGTATCATCGGCCTGTGCCATCCGGCCGGAACATGGCCTGAAGGGAAGCTTGTATAAGGTTTGTAATGACTTCCGGATACGTGTTTCGTCCATACGCCAGACTCTTCGGTGAAGTATTCAAAAAGATCCGGAGAAAGTGTGGAATATTTAAGTGCTCCATTTTCGGCGAAAATCTCAAAAGCGAGATAATCCCCTGTTCCTGAGCTTATCCTGCTTGAGGATAAGGTACCGGCAGCTAAGGTTGCAGCATCGAGTAAGGATATCTGGCTGAAAAGGTCTGAACCTTCAGGTACATCGTCAAAGCTGCCTGCCTGGAGGCCGCTTGTAATCCTCATCTTATTGCCGAGAAAGGCAATAAGAAAGCTTATTGCATGTGATCCAAGATCGGCCATGGCTCCCCCGTCGGGCGCCGGCGTAAGCCTGTTCGTCCTTTTATTGCGGTATTCCTTCCTTAGATAATCGCTGTGGTAATATCTGAAATCAAAGTGTACAGGTTTCCCAAGCCTCCCCGACTTCCAGAGGATAAGAGCATCCCTGACTGCTGACGAAAAGAGATATTGGAATCCAACCTGGATTCTGACTTCAGGATGTGATCGGGCCAGATCTCTCATCATTACCTCTTCCTCAGGATTTGAGCAGACTGGCTTTTCAAGATAAATTCTCTTTACAGATTTCATTCCCAGAGCTGCCCTGAAATGTTCATAATGAACTTTATTTGGCCCAAGGATAAATACAGTATTAATCCTTTTGTCACCTAAGAATTCATCAAGATCGCAAGCCCTGCCGAATCCGTAACGGTCCGCAAAGTTTTCACGGGATTCCTTTCTGCCTGAACAAACCGCCGCCAGCTCAATACCGGGAACATCATTGTAATAATATTTTAGGGAATTCAGGGAGAATGCATGGGATCGTGCTATTCCTCCTGCTCCGATAAATCCGACAACAACTTTGTCCTGATTCATTTGGTAATCAAATGTCTTTAAGAATCAGATTTTAATAAACATCCGGTTTTTATAAAGCCAGTAGCACAGATACCACATTGCGCCCCATACTGCAAAGCTTGATATCACAGAAGTAAGCATCTCACCTGACCATGAGAACAGAAGCTCACTGAATGGTTTGGCTATCCTTTCAAGCAGATTGGCCCCGCCAATTGAAAAGAAAAGATAGATAAATATGCTGTTCATGCCTACAACAATAAAAAACCATGATCCCTTGACGAAAATCTTCTTAACATCAATGAGCCAGTAGCAGAATGCCAGTACGAGAATTGCCCAGCCACCGCTTGCAAATACAAATGATGAAGTTGCAATTTTCTTTATTATGGGGGTTATATTCAGGAGATCAAGGCCATATCCTATTACTAATGCTGAAATACCGCCTATAACCAGTGTTTTTATTTTCTGAGCAGGACTTTTATCACTCATCAGGATCTTGCCGCACAGAACACCCCAGACTGTATGGGCTGTTGTTGATACGAAGTTGAGGGTTGCCCATTCGCTGGCCTTTTGAACACCTTCGATCTTGTTATTAAACCAGGCCCCGAGGTTCTGGAAATTAACCCATGGATTATTAAAGCCTTCTACAGGGAAGAACCTGTAAGCCAGATCTATCAGCAGAAGTATTAATAAAGTGAAGATTATCTGGAACCTGAAGCTTTTGTTTCTTATAAGAAATGCCACAATATATGTCACTGACAGCTGTGCAAGGACATTCTGGAATCTGAAGACAAGATGTCCGGCATCGACGAAATAGAGCGCCCAGCCAAAGAACAACAGAAGAAGCGAACGCTTAAAAGCATGAAGTGCGATTTCTCTGCCGTTTTCGCCTTTTTTTAGCCTGTTGGCTACTGCAAACGGAATAGCAACTCCTACTATAAACATGAAAAATGGCTGAACAAGATCCCAGAAATGCAAGCCATGCCATTCATGGTGATGCAACTGGTTTCCGAGGAAATGCAGAAATCCGTTGTCTGATTTATACAGAATGGAATAAAGTTCAGTGGCCTCACCGGCCAGCAGGAACATTGTAAATCCCCGGAAGAAATCAACAGAGGTTATTCTGCCGGATATAGCCTGTGGAGTGAATTTTGTTTCGGTACTCATTTTGAGGGTTATTTTAATTTGGATCCTGTTTTATCACTTTCAGAAGTTCTTCAACAGCCCGTTCAAGCTGCTGATCATGTCCGCTGCCTATTAAAGCCGGTTCATTCTTAACCTGAACATCAGGAACAGTCTCTACATTTTCAAGCCAGTTGCCGTTAATATCTTTTGTACTTACAGGAACTGCACCCCACATCGTTTCACCATCCTGAAGCATCTCCCATCCAGCATAGCTGCATGTCCCGGGAACGGGCATGCCAATAGTCGTTCCGATGCCAAGTTCCTTATACCCGCAAGCAAAGCAATGGCCGTCACTGTAGTTTGCCTCATTGAACATTGCTACTGTTGGTTTTGTCCATCTGAAGTTGGGCTCATAACCAACAGGTCTGCTCTCTGTTGAATATTCCAGGTATTTTTTCCCTGTAAAGAACATTGTAAGATCCGATACAAGATCGCCGCCACTGTTAAAACGGGTGTCAACAATTACCCCTTTCCTGTCGGAATATTTTCCCATCATCTCCTCGTAAACAGTGCGGTAGGGGCCGTCAGACATTCCAGGGACATGTACATAACCCACCTGCCCTTTGCCGAGTTTGTCGACCTCATCCTGGTTAAGCTGAACCCAGCGCTTATAGAGGAGGGTATTTTCCTCATTCCTTGATACAGGTTTTATCGTTATATTCTGCCTCGACTTTGTTGCAGGATCAAATACTGTCAGCAATGTGAATTTTCCGGCTTTGCGGTTAAGGTAAGATGCTGCATCGCGGCTGGCGGTAATCGTATCACCGTCAATCTGCTCGATTATCATACCCGGCCTGATATTTATATTAGCTTTATCAAGAGGTCCGTTCCTGATGATTTCCTCTATCCTTATACCGTCGCCATTATACGTATAATCCATAAAAATCCCCAGGGAAGCCGTATTATCTCTGCCCTGGGCTGAAGTGCTGTATCTCGCCCCCGAATGTGAAACATTAAGCTCGCCCAGCATTTCCGAAAGAAGTTCTGAAAACTCATATCCATTACTGATGAAGGGTAGGAATTTTTTATAATCAGGATAAAGCTGATCCCAGTTTGCCCCATGGAAGGTTGAAATATAAAACATCGCCTTTGTCCTGTGCCAGACATGGTTGAACATAACTTCCCTTTCGGAATTCAGATCAATTGTCATTTCACCCCTGAAGGATACGGCTTCTTTTTTCCATCCTTCAGGATTTATCTTTGATATCCTGCCATCGGCAAGAAGGAAAAGGTTTTTCATGTCCTTGTCCCACATGAGGTTTGCTCTTTCGGCATCGAGTGAAAGTTCCATCTTTGTCTCCTTTGTCCTCAGGTTTGTCGACCAGAGGTTTAGCCCTTTTTCAAACCTGGCAAGATAATAAAGCTTTTCACCGTCCTTCGAAAGCACTGCATCACCAAGCGATGAAGAGTTTATTGTCAGTTTAGCCTTTCTGTCGTAGATACCGTCCATTTCAAATACCACAGAAGTATCTTTTTTGACTTCCGGAGTCTTTTTCTTTTTATCGGCATTCTCCTTTTCTTTTTCTTTCTTCTGCTTTTCCTTTGCCTTGTTTTCCATTTCCTTCAGAAGGGCATAATCTTCCTTGCTCATTCTGAAACGATCCCATGCGTCGCGTGTAAAGAACATACTGTAAACATCGGCCTGACGGTTTCCGCTGTTTGCATAGCTTCGCAGGCCGTCGCGGTCGCTGAACCAGAGCATCTGTTTTCCTCCGTTAACCCATACCGGACGTGAGTCATTATATCCGCTTCTTGTAAGGTTTATCATCTGCGACTTGCCGTCGGCAGCGATAAGAGCAACTTCCGAGTTCGACATTATCGGTGAATATTCTGCAAGAAGCCATTTGCTGTCGGGGCTCCACTGGAAATACTGGTCACCCTCCGACATATAGATCATATTGTCAGGCGTTAACAGGGTACGTGTCTGTTTGGTTTTAATGTTAAAAATCTTAAGAGATCTGCGATCCTCTATAAAGGCTACCTCCTTGCCATTCGGTGAGATTTTGGGCTGGTAGCTGTCATGTGTACTGCTTATAAGAGGTTCTTCCCTGACAAGTGTCGATGCATAGAAATATGGTTCCTCTGACCTTACTATCCTTGAAACAAATATTTTCCATGTATTTCCGCGTTCGCTGGCATATATTAGTGAATCGCCTGTCGGAGAAAATCCTATGAACCGTTCTTCTTCGGGAGTATTGGTTATTCTTTTTGTTATTCCGCCATCAGCGGATGATACAAATATTTCTCCCCTTACAATAAATGCGACTTCTTTGCCATCGGGTGATACAGCCATTTCGCGGACATTACCGTTTACCTCCATGACCTGTTCAGGATTTTTCTTTCCTGCCGTACTTAGAGTTAAAGCAAGTTTCCGGGGCTGGCCTCCCTGCTGCATTGTATATATCGATCCGTCGTACCCGAAGCAAAGTTTACCTGCATCGGAGGCTGAAAGAAATCTGACCGGACCACCTTTAAAGAATGTAAGCTGTTTCTTCTGCGCAGGATCGGAGATAAGAAGGGCGTGGACATTGAATGATCCGCTTTCCTCACTAAGGTAAAAAAGTGATTTTTCATCAGGCGAAAATACCGGGGTTCTGTCTTCCCCCTTGAACGTAGAAAGCATCTTATGAGTCCCTGTATTGCGATCCCAGATCCACAGATCCCTTGTGATCGATGAGGTATGATGTTTCCGCCAGGCGTTCTCGCCACCTTTTTTATCGTGATAGACAATATAATTGCCGTCACGCGAGATGTTGATATCCTCGGCCGGTATTGTCCATAACTGGTCGACCCTGCCACCTTTGACAGGTACCATGTAAACCTCGGGTTGTGATTCAGAGGGATATTGTCTGTGTGATGAGGCATCCTGCCTTGTCCCGCCAAAAATAACACGGCTATCGTCGGAAGAAAAAGAGTAAGGGTATTCATTTGAAGAATGGAAAGTAAGCCTTTTAGGTTCACCTCCTGATGCTGAAACAATGAAAATGTCAAAATTGCCATATCGGTCTGAAGCAAAAGCAATTGACTTTCCGTCGTTGCTCCAAACAGGCATGAAATCGTGGGCTTCGTGGAATGTTAGCGGTGTTGCCGGACCGCCTTCAGAAGGAACGATATATAGGTCTCCCTTAAAAGTAAAGGCAATCCTATTCCCATCGGGAGATATTGACGGATATCGAAGCCAGAGAGCTTCGGTCTGTGAAAAAGTTACATTGAATGTAGTTAGTAAAAGCAAAATGTAAAGAAATCTTTTCATGGAAAATGTTTTTGATGTGCAATTTACAAAAGAATATATTATGTATTCCATAATCTTGTCCTTAATAAGTATTTGCATAAATCTAATCCCCGGCGGAAAACTCTGAAGCTTTTAAAAATTGAGTGAGCTTTATTCAACAAACCCTCTGAACAGATAATAATTTTACGGTCAACTTGAGAATCTGGTTTTGTTTAATTAAGTGGTTTGAAATAGAGGTATTATTATTAAATTTATTGTGAAATTCTTAACAATCAGAACTTCAAAATTGAATCATGAAAAAACGTACATTCATTAAATCAGGATTAATGGCACTTGGAGCAATGCTGATTACAAAAAAGGGATCATCACTTGAGTACTATCCCAGGCCTTCGGATAAAAAATGGGCAGTGCTTTATGCCACCTGGTGTGGTTCGGCCAGGGATGCCGGTATATGGATTTCAGAAGGAATGAACGGAATTGCGAATGTTTTTGATGTGAGGGAAAATCCCGACCTGTCAGGATATGACCATGTTATCATTGGAGGATCTATTCGCGGCGGCAAGGTGTCACAGGAACTTCAGGATTATATCGGAAAAAACAGGGAAATACTGAAGTTAAAGATCAGAGGATATTTTGCAATATGCGGAAATATGATGAAACCTCCGACAGCTGAAACTGTCAAATTGCTTGTTGATGATCACATAGCAGCATTGTGCGGGGTAAGCAATGTCCCTTCACGGGTGTTTTTGGGCAGGATAACATACGGTCTGATGGAGCCTGATGTAAGGAAACAGATGGAAGGATATAAAATGCCTGAGTACGACAATCTTAAACGCTCAGAATGTATGGCTTTCGGAAAGGAAATACTTGAAGCAGTTTCGCCCGGAAAATGAACAGAAAAGCTTATTCTTTAATAAGCCTGTAAGCATTTTTTCTATTTACTCCGATCCTTAGGATATATGCCCCTGGACTCAACTTTGAAACATCTATGATCGATTCATCCGAATCAAGCGTTCCGGTCATGATGATCTGGCCGGTAATGTTGATAAGCTCATAGGGAGAAGGTACAAGAACAGGCAGACTTCTTATTTTGAGCTGGTCATGAACCGGGACAGGAGAAATTATATGGTTTTTTTCGGAATCAGGATAGGGAATTTTAAGACCCGCATAATTACCCAGAAACATGCTAAGGTTGAAAATATGGATTTTTTGGGTGATATTGATAAGGGGCGGAAATGAAAAGTGCTCATTCGTTGTATAATACTTTATTCCATCTGATGATGCCACACTTTCGATCTGATGTGAAGGTAGATTTATTTCGACTTTTCGCTTATTTCCGCCGAAAAAATCGTTGTCTTTAAAATCATAAAGAAGATAAAAGAAAGGATCAAGGGTCCTGCTGTAACCAGTCAGTACAATAATTCCTTTCGATCTGACAAAAACAGAGCCGGTAATAAGGCCTTTTACATCATATACTGATCTAAGTTTTGCGATGTAAGAGCCGGGAGTTTTCGGGAGGGAATATAGTCCGGTATTCCTGCTTATCCATTGTTTCGTAAAAAGGTAAATTGAGTCGTCAGTAACAATAAAAGCTTCACAATCAAAATCTGTCTTATTGCCTTCTCCCGGTTCAAAGTCGTCCTGATCGGAATAATAAAATCCTATGGTGTCAATGGCAGGAGAACCGGAAGTAATGGAAGATTTGCTGATCCTGAGAATTTTAAGGTCTTTCCTGTTTCCGAGGTTGTTCCCAAAGTCCCCTATATAAACATATTCATTATCCTGTGAGATCTCTTCCCAGTCGGTGTTCTCAACTTTTGCCAGAGGAACAGTGTTAACTACGATTCCCCGCACTGTATCGAGCGAATATATATTTGTATCCAGATTGTCATTGTGTGTCCAGAGCAGATCGTTCCAAAATATAAGTCCGGATGTTTCCGCAAGCACTCCCTGAAGCGGGAGGGAGGCCATGGGCTTTATATTTGCCGTATTATATATGCAGCTTCCGTCGTTTAAAGTTGCTGAGGCATTATAATTCAGTGCAAGCCTGTCGGTACACCCTCTTATCTGTGCATTGAGAGATTTTACAGGTAGTATAATCAACAAAATAAGTGCAAGCCAGTATCTAGTCATCCGGGAATGCCTGAATTTAATGTTGAAAATTTAAAGTTATGAATATTATGGAATAGAGGAAGTTAATTTACTTCCTGCTGGCTGAAAAAATATAAACCGCAAAGATTTCTATGATAAAACCAAACGTTCTTTGAAAATATTTTCTGACTGGTATCCATATCCTCGTTTTATTACTGCACATAATCTGTGAATGATTTTGTTTCGTACAGCGTTTATT
>Ga0172375_10000910_pt1 | contig 47794 bp, 45 predicted proteins | sample LakKiv1m_FD_114537 | JGI IMG/M metagenome (GOLD analysis project Ga0172375, IMG submission 114537) | Freshwater microbial communities from Kabuno Bay, South-Kivu, Congo - kab_092012_11.1m | ecosystem: Environmental > Aquatic > Freshwater > Lake | place: Democratic Republic of the Congo... | reverse complement strand
TTTTAGATAAATAACTCCTGCCTTTTCCAATTCTCTTCCCGGCGAATAAACAAGCGGGTCTAACCTTCCATAAACAGTTTGCGCTGCGGCGCAAACCGTCATACCTTTTTCCACAACTTTTTTAATAACGGGCAGCCAATTATTAGCTCCTTCTGTAATAACATGCCCAAGTCCGGACATTTCAATAACTACCCCCCTATATCCTAAACCCAAATAATGTTCAAGAATTTCTGGATTCTGCCCAGGATAAAATTTGACTAATGCAACTTTATTTTCAAAAACAAAATTAGAAGAATCAAATTTAGCATCCGCCTTTCCTCTTTTGTTATAATCCGAACGCAAAATTTCTATATTATTTCTAGTTACTTTAGCAATTGGTGATGCATTTATCGGTTTAAAAGTATCTCTTCTGGAAGTATGCATTTTTCTAACTTTAGTTCCAAGCAAAGCAACACAAGAATCATCGCTTGAATTAGCATGTCCAACGAGCATAACTTCAGCAACATCTGCAAGCGCCATTTTAGCAGAGCAATAAAGATTTAATTCTGCATCAGAACTTCCTCTATCTGAACTTCTCTGGCTGTAAGTAAAAATAATCGGTTTATTAGGATTAGGAAAGAAAAAACTCAAAGCAGCAGAGCTATAGTGCAAAAAGTCGGTTCCATGTGTAACAATAACTCCTTTTACATTTTCATCTTCCAAACTCTTTTTAACCTGTTTAGCAATTCTAATCCAGTCTTCGCTATCCATATTCTCACTTGCTTTCATAAAAGGGTTAATAACACGTATATCTGCAAGCTCGAAAATTTCAGGATAAAACTTGAATAACTCTCCGGGAGAAGTTAACCATTTTACTCCGCCAGTTTTAACATCAAGCGATGAAGATATTGTTCCGCCAGTCATAATTAAATCAATTATTGGCTTTTTATGCGATTGCTTAAACTCGGCTTCTTTTTTCTCAGTTTTCTCAGTTTTCTTAATAACCCTTATATCCAATATATTATCACGTGAAATCCCAATATTATATCCTGAGCTAAGTTTTACAAGAACAACCCCTGGCTCATAACTCTCAATAAGAATTCCCTCTATTTCTTCTTTTGCAGTCTTAACTCTTATTAAATCTCCAGCATTCGCATCTTTGCCCTTCATAATTTAAGAAGTTAAGAAGGATATAAAAAGATATCCATAAAGCTAATTTCTGCTGCGCATAATTCATTAAGATAGGTAATAATTTCCTATAACTTAAAACGATTTTGCCTCTTGAAACTTCTTCTTAAGAATTTATAGAATTATTAATATCGTTCAATAGATGAAATCTAAATATATCCATTTATACCTAAATTCTTATAAATAAAAAAGACTTAATTCTAATATGGTTGAAAGATATCCTAAAACCTATATTATAACAACAGCCCAAGTAGGCGGAGATCCCTTTAAAAAATTTATTGCTGGACTGCAAAAACGTAGAAAAGAAAATCATGGGGAAATAATAATTCTTCCAACAAATGGGGCTCTCGCAGGAAAAGCTGCTAAGACAGAAGAATTAGATCCTTATCTCAGAGACAAAAATAATTTTAGGGTTGTAGAAGGAACATTGCCTCTTAATGCAAATATCTATATTATGAGAGATATTATCGTAAAAGCAGAAGCTCCAAACCCTTATACTAACCAAAAGCCTTAAATATATAAAAGATTATACAATTGTATAAATAAATGCGTAATTGTATAAAAATATGAACAATACAAATAAACAAAAAATTTTGAAAGAGATATTTTCTAAACCAACCTATAAATTTCATATAAGAGAATTAGCAAAGCTTACTTCTCTTAATCCAAATACAATAATAAATTTAAGCGAAAATCTAATTAAAGAAGGCATTCTTCTCAAAATTAAAAGAAAGCATCTTACAGAAATCTATCTAAATTTTGAAAATCCAAAGACAGTAATAAAGAAGAAAATGTTTAATCTTTCACAAATCTATGACTCGGGACTTGTTAAATTTTTAGCTGAAAAATACGAGCCAGAAGCAATATCTGTTATCGGCAGTTATTCCCGAGGTAGCGATATTGAAAATAGTGATATTGATATTGTAGTTATTTCAAAGAAAAGAGAATTAATTAATCTAACTTGCTATGAAAAAATACTTAATCGCAAGATTCATCTTCTGCCCCTAAATTATAAAGATATGTCTGATGAATTTTATATAAATTTTATAAATGGCATTGTTTTATATGGTGCAATAAATAAGAAATAAAATGGAAGACTTTGAAATTTTTATCAAACAGGGAATAGTAAAAAAAGCTTTTCCAGATATTCAAAGAGCCAAAAAGCTGGTAAAAGATGGCAAAAAAAGAATTCATGATGTCGCACTTTTAGATATTCAAAAAATGCCGAAACTTATCTTTGAAAATATCTACGATGCTTTAAGAGATTTCCTATTAGCCCTATTATTAAATGATGGCTATAAAACCGCTTCGCATGAAGCACCTATTTCCTATTTATTAAAGAAAAATTGGGATATTTATTCTGTTCAAAGATTAGATCAATTTAGATACAAAAGAAACGGCTCAAAATACTATGGGGAAGAAATATCTCTAGGACAAGCCGAGGATATTAAAAAATTCTATCTTCAGATTAAATCAAAAATAGATAAATTGATAAAAGAGAATAAACTCGAATGAAAATGACAATTCCAAAAATAGGTTTAGAAATTCATGGCTACTTAACAACTAAAGAGAAGCTTTTTTGTGACTGCAAAAATGCTCATAAGGAAAAAGAAGCTAAACCCAATACATTTATCTGCCCAATTTGCACAGGAACTCCCGGAAGCAAACCAATGCTCCCAAATGAAGAAGCTGTCAAAAAGCTTATTCAAATTGCATTAATGCTTAACTGCAAAGTCAATACTATGGAAAATAAGAAACCGTTAATCTGGTGGAGAAAACATTATTCCTGGCCAGACCTTCCAAAGGGCTATCAAAATACAATTTCAGGAACCTATGCTAATCCTGTTGGTGAAAAAGGCGAATTTTTAGGAATTAAAATTACCGAAGTTCATCTTGAAGAAGACCCTGCTGCTTGGAATCCGGATACAGGGGAAATAAATTATAATCGCTCTGGCGCTCCTCTTGTTGAAATAGTTACTGAGCCAGATTTCAAAAACAGTGAACAAGTTGAAAAATGGATTAAAGAGATGGTTCTCACGATGTCTTACATTAAAGCTCTTGATTCAGATGCAGGAATAAAAGCAGATGTTAATGTTTCAATCAATGGCGGAGAAAGAGTCGAAATAAAAAATATGAACTCCATTGGCGAAATTAAAAAAGCAATAGAATATGAAATTAAACGCCAGGAAAAAGAAAAAGTTGAGGGAAGGCAAACACGACAATGGAACACTTCAAAGCAACAAACAATTTTAATGCGAACCAAAGAATCTCACGCCGACTATCGTTTCATCAAAGAGCCAGATCTTCCGATAATCCAACTAACAAAATCCGAAGTAGAAGCTATTAGAAAAAAACTCCCAGAATCTCCGATGGTAAAATTAGAAAAAATCATAAAAAAGCATAAAATAGATGAATATTATGCTAAAATTCTTGTAAGCAATCTCGAGATTATAGAATTTTTTGAGAAAATCATGGAAAATCCAAAAACTCCGATAAATCTGGCAGTTCCATGGATTACTGTGGAACTATTAGGAATGCTTAATTATAACAAAAAAACTATGGCAGAAGTTAATATTAATCCAACTCATTTTATTGAACTTCTAAAATTAGTTGATGAAGGAAAATTAACAGAATTAAAAGCTAAAGATGTCCTTCGTTCTTGGAAAGAAAAATCCAGCGAGATTAAACTTGGAAATATATCAGCAATATCTAATGAAGGAGAAATTGATAAAATCGTTGAACAAGTTTTAGCAGATAAAAATAATCAAAAGGCCATTGAAGATTATAAATCCGGAAATACTCAAACCATTAATTTTCTAATCGGCGCAGTTATGAAAGCCAGCAATAAAAGAGCAGATTTCACAACTGCTAAAAAATTGCTGGAAGAAAAGTTAAAATAAGCTCAAGAGTATATATTTAAAACCCTCTTTCTATATTATTCAAGATGGCTCCATAGCTCAACCTGGATAGAGCTTTCGGCTTCGGCGAGGAAGGTGGCGAGTTAGAAATAACAAAATATCGCAGCCAACTTCGGAGACACCGGAAGATGGGGGTTCAAATCCTCCTGGAGCCATTTGGTTAATTTTAAATATATTAACTATCTTAACATAAAATGGCAAAACAAGCAAAAGAGAAATCTAAATCAGAAGAAACCGCAAAAATCTTGGAAAAAGGCATAGAAAACATAGTTGAACAAATAGAGAAAGCCCCAAAACACGAAAGCAAAAAGAAACCGATTCAACCAATAATAAAAGTTGAGGAAAAAGATTCAGAAGTAGAAGCTGAAAATAGTGGAAAAATGAAAACAATGAAAAATATTGCTGTAGAAATGCTAAAAGGAATAAGTGTAAAAAAGAATGAAAACTTTTCTCAATGGTACACTGAAGTTATCGAAAAATGTGAGCTCGCAGATATAAGATACAATGTAAAAGGATTTTTAGTATTTCAGCCATGGTCAGTTCTATCTATGGAAAAAATGTATGACTGTTATGAAAAAGCTCTGCAGAGAAAAGGCCATAAACCTTACTGGTTCCCAACAGTTATTCCTGAGAGAAATTTTAAAACAGAAGGTGAGCATGTTAAAGGTTTTACTCCTGAAGTATTCTGGGTTACAAAAGGTGGAGATAAAGAACTAGAAGAAAAATTAGCGCTCCGTCCAACTTCAGAAACCGCATTTTATCAAATGTGGAGTCTATGGATAAGAAGCCATAAGGATTTACCATTCAAAACTTATCAAAGAGCAAATGTATTCAGATACGAAACCAAAGCAACTCGTCCATTCTTGAGGAGCAGAGAATTTTACTGGTTAGAAGCACATGATGCCCATGCAACAAAAGAAGATGCAATGAAACAAGTTCATGAAGACATGCAGACAACACAAGAAGTTATTCACGATATTTTTGGATTGCCCTTCATATTTTTTGAAAGGCCTGCCTGGGATAAATTTCCTGGAGCAGAAAGAACATTCGCAGCAGATGTTCTTAACCCTGATGGAAAAGTAGTCCAACAACCATCGACTCATCTTTTATCTCAAGAATTTTCAAAAGGATTTAATGTGAAATTTAAAGATAAAGACGAAACCGAAAAATATGCATGGATAACCTGTTATGGTCCTGCTATATCAAGAATATTTGCAAGTGTAATAATAGTTCATGGTGATGACAAAGGATTGAGATTTCCTTGGAAAATCGCGCCGCTTCAAATAGTAGTTGTTCCAATAAAAGATGATGAAAAATTATTAAATAAATCAAAAGAAATAGTTCATCTATTGAGTGATCTTGCTTCTATAGAAATTGATAAATCTGAAAAAACTGCTGGAGAAAAGTTCAATTATTGGGAAATGAAAGGTGTTCCATTAAGAATAGATTTAGGATTTAAAGATATAGAAAATAAAAAAATAACTATTTTCCGAAGAGATATTAATCAAAAGGAAATAATTGATGAGAGAAATCTAAAAGAATATGTTAAAAAAATTTCAGAAGAATTTGATAAAAATATGGTAAAACAAGCAGATTCTTTATTTGATTCCAGAATAAAAGATGCTAAAGACAAGCAAGAGATAATAAAAGTAATAGAAAGTGGCGCAATAGCTCGAGTTAATTTCTGTTCAATAGCTAAAGATGGAACTTCCTGCGCCGAAATTATAGAAAAAGAAATTGGTGCTCAAGTTAGGGGAACAAAACTCCAAAAAGAAGCTCCTTTCGGAAACAAAAAATGCGCAATTTGCAATAAAAATGCCAACGAAGTAGTTTATATCGCGAGAAGTTACTAATAACAAAACTAATTTTGCAAGAAGCAACTTTTGTCTTAAACGATAAGAATTATCAAACGCAATTTTTCACACAATTTTAAATTAATAATAATTGTGAAAAATTGAATAAAGTAAGTTAATAAATAAAACTCGTCTTGTTAGGGGTGAATTTTTTATATAGAACTGGTTTTAGAATGAAGTTTGTCTTACTCTTCATCTTCTGCAAGTTCTTCAATTCTCTTAATCTCACCCAGTAATCTTTCTTTAAAGAATAAAATTTTATCAGCAGGAACTCTTGCGCCTGTTGCATGTTCATGCCCCCCGCCACTAGCTCCTTCAATATCTTTAACCGCATTTATTGTTGCAGTCCGGATATCTTTTTCCCATCGCAGAGAAAGATTTGAAATATTTCCTTTCGTATAAACAACAGCTATAGCTTTATGTGGATATTTATAGCTTAATTCTTGTGCAATATATTGGCTTATGCTCAAGTCTCCAGCATAATTAAAAAATAAAATGTCTCCATCTATTTCCTCTTCAGCTTTTTTCAAAATTTTTTGATATTTTTCGTTTATATCCTCAAATCTTTTAAATAAACCTTTTGTTTTAGAATTTTCTTCGAGCAAATCATAGGGACTATTTGCATTTATCAACAATCTTATCATAGAAACAACATTTGTCGTAGTATCTCTTAATCCAAAACTTAAAATCATTGCTAATTTTCCCAATCGGCTATTATACAAAATATCAAATGGGCCCTTGTATTTATTTTCAATAAGTTCAGGATATCTTTTTCTCAATTCTTCAGTAAAATCAGGCAAATAACAATCAGTAATACATCCAATTGCAGAAATCCACGTATCTTCTTTTCTATTTGTAATTTTATAACAGATGTAAGAAACAGGCTCGGTTTTTTTGCTTGAATAATAAGTATTGTAATAATACTGTGCCTTTGATTTTGCAACATTATGGTGGTCAATATGAACAACAGGTATATTTTTCTTCTCAGCTTCTTCAATGAAATCATCGTCTATAATGGGCTTATCAACAACAAAAATATAATCTGCCTGCAACTCTTCAACTCTTTTCATATAAGTCCCGCTTAATCCTGGAGAAGATTTTATTGCAATTCCTCTTCCTCTTCCAATAAATCTCTGCAGTAAAAGAAAACTGCACAATCCATCAGGATCATTATCGAAAAAGAAAACTGGATTTTTTGCATTCTCAAGATGCTCACGGATTTCTTGTATTTCTTGAGTAGTTAACATTTTAGAATAAACTCCTACTACTTTCATTAATAATACAAAATCCTGAAATGACTTGGCTTCTCACAGATTCCTGCACTAAAACTCCACCTATGGCTTCACAAAACTTTTGCTTACAACTTTTCTTCAAATTAAATTCATGCATTATTAATAATTATTCTTCTAAATTTATTTATCATACTTTTTTCCCCATTAAAATCTGTTCTTTCAAGTTATCCAATTCTTTTCTAAAACTATCTGATTTTCCCTTAAGAACTTTTCTTAATTCTTCATCTTTGGCGTCAAGAAGATTAGAAAGATTTTCAAAATATCCAATTAAAGATTTTATTTCTCTTTCAGTAAGATTTAATTTATTTAATAATCTAAATCCACGCGGACTAAGTTGTGTATCTGGAGAATTTTCAAAAATCATTCTTGAAAGAGATTCTGTATCAATAACTCCTTCAAAAGTTATTCCGTCTAATATTCTTTTGGTATTTTGCGGTTTATTAGAATAATCTTTTATAACTTTCTCTTGCAAAGGTTCAATATCTTTAAAGATTTCTCTTAATCTCATTCTGATAATAACTCCTTGATTTCCTAATTCAGTCAGATATCTCTTCATAGTATCCATCATTTTAATAATAACACCGGTTCTCTGCAGAACAGAACAAACATCAGCCGCAGAAACAAGTTTAGTAATTTCTAAAACATTCAAATTTTTAAGTATATCATCAAAAATTTCTCTCTGCTTCTCAAGAATATGCAGGGTTTCTGTGGCTCTTCGCAAAAGATGCTCGGAATTTTCCAAGACATATTTTTTATCTTCGTAAAAAAGAGTAATTTTATTTCTTCTTTCGGAAACAGCAATGGTACTTGTTCCAGTATGTTTAGATGTTCTTTCAGCAGCCTTATGCCTAGTTCCTGTTTCATTACTTGGAATTTTTGAATCAGGAACAAGTAAAACATTACAAAAAAGAATTTTTTTTAAATCTTCGGATAAAATAATAGCACCATCCATTTTTGCAAGCTCGGCAAGTTTTTGTGGAGTAAATCTGCAATTAATCCTAAATCCACCCTCCATGATATTTCTCAATTCAGGGCAATCAATAACTATTAGCGCGCCAGTTTCACCTTCCAAAATATCATCCAATGCGGTTCTAAGGCTTTTACCCGGAGATAATCTTCCTAAAACATCAAGAAATGTGAGCTTTTTCTGCTGCAATTCTTCTGGAAAAGGAACAATAATCTCATTGTTACCATTCTGTGTCTCATTTTTTTCTGCACCTACATTCTGTTCTTCAACCATGATATCTAAACAAACCTCTTCTTTTTAAATTCTTTTAATTATTTTTAGAATTTAAAGTATATATCCAAATATATATTCAAGGACATTGCATCTTTTCGAGGTTATGCCTTGAATAGATAGTGAATGAAGGTATATCTTTCACTATAGAAACTTTTATAAATAAAAATAAACTCCACGTATCATGAATAAATGGTTAGAAATATTGCTTGGACTTATTTTAGTGATTGCAGCAGTTGTCGGCTGGGTTCTTTTACCTAGTTGGGGCGCAGCAGCACTAACGGTTCTAAAGGGAGGAATTGTCTGGCTTGTAGTGCTTGTTGGACTTCTTTTCCTTCTTCTTGGAATTAGTGATTTACGAGATTAAATCTAAAGCAATAAAAATAGAATAGTTCTTATTTGATATAATCATAACTCTAAATATAAATCCACAGCAACGAATCTAAATTGTAAATCCCCAACAATAAATTAAAGCTAAAATCATCAATTATTTCTTAAACGCCGATAATCTTTTTAGAATTCGCATCTCTCCCCCACCAACGCGCTTTATTTTCTCGCAAACTCAAAAGTCTTAACGTGTTGTTGTGCTCTATTATCTCTAGAATTTCTTTTTAAGAAAATTAAGCCAATAACAATAAGCGCAATTGCTATGATAATACCAATGCTGACCGTAATTTTTTTAGCCAGACTCCATGCTGCAATCTTTTCTGCGGTCTCGTCAACTATTGCGCCAACACCAGTAGTTTCTGGCTCAGTAACCGGAATTTCTGCAACTGGAGTTTCTGTTATAAATTTCAGGGTTACATCTGCTTTAATTCCGCTAACACTATTAATCTTAGCAGAAATATCCATCTTTCCATCTTTATTCAAATCAAAATTCTTTTCTTCACCAACAGCCAATGTTGCTGATTGTGTATTTGGTGAGAACTGTATTACAGCATTATTTCCTTTTGTATAAAGCAGCATAAACATAAATGTCCTATTATCAAATTTAAATGAAAGTACATCACCTGTTGAGAATAGTTTTGTAACTCCGACTGCTAAATCAGCAGGAGTAGTAGTACTTGCTGAGCCTCCGCCAGCAATAGTTGTAGTAGTTGTTATAGCTGCAGCAACAACACTACCCGTTACAGCAGGCTCTGTTCCAGAAAAGTGAGGAACTCTTATCCATATTTTATTGGTTGAATTATCAATATAACATGGACTTGTAGTACTGATTAATGTTTGATCTGAAACACAAGTTGTTGAACTCATAAGTGAATTCCATTCAGTTTGTCTGTCTAAATAATGAGAATAATTGCCAGCTAAATTCGCAGCAGTTCCATTTGTTGAATTCCAAATTTGATTCCAACTATCATCATAAAATACAGGAATAGACATATTTACAGCATTACTATCATCAAGTCCGCTTCCAGCAGTTTCAGAATAGGGCAAAGATACTAAAGCATAATCATAAATTTTAGGTCCGCTTCCACCAAATCTTGCTGCACCTTCAAAAGATGTTGTAGTACTTAAAGTTGTGTTTGTAGCACTATCAAAAACTGCATCAGGAGGTCCTGAAGCTAATAAATCAACGTTTACATAATGAACGTATACATTTCCAGTCCCCATTCTAAAACTTAATTTTCCCCCACCCATAACTGCTTTCATAGGATTAAATGTAGCCATTGTAGCAGAACTCACAGCTAAACAAGAATCAGGAACATTAGGAACATCACAACTTGAATTTGAGATATAAAGGGCTATATTTATACCTGCACCAGTTGTTGCGCCATCAATTGATTCAGGATTAAAAGTAGTTACGGTGATATTATTCGCGCCGTTAATTATATCTAAAAGAGTAAATGATTTTGTCTTTGGAGTATACTGTCCATTTCCGCCAGAAGGTCCGCCACTAGCATAAACATTCATTTCTTTTATTCCAGTCGTATTCAACATAGGTATTGAAAAATTAGTGCCGGCTGCTGTTTGTGCAATGTCAGTCATCCAAGTAAATGCAGTAGTAGTCATATTATTTCCTAAACCTAAAGTAGAATAATCTACCTTTATTTCTATATGAACAGCAGTATTATTAAAAACAACACCAGTAGAATTGACTAAATTAAAATTTTGTTTTGCAGTAGTGGCGTTATAATTAGTTGGTGTTCCACTAATTAGATTCATAGTTATATTTTTATAACTTCCAAGCAATCCAACCATAGAAAAATTAAATCCATAATTAAAAGTGCCATAAGTTAAGCTTATATTTCTAAAACCCCCATAAAAATTAGTTCCGGCAGCAGTCTTATTACTTGCAGCTGCAAAAAGTAAAATGTTTGCAGTTTCTACTGGCGCAGGAAGAGTAATATTATAATATCCCGAAATAAGGGTATAGTTATCAGATTGAGAATTCATACTGCTTAAATTAGCCGGCATAACTCCATATTCTGCATGGACCATATTATTTGGTTCTAAATTAAATGGAATTATTGTAAAGGTTTCCCAGCCGGAAATATTAAATCCTGCACTTGTAAAATTAATACGCCCAGTTACTCTGGCCATATTAACTGTAAGATTAAACTGTTTATGCACCGTTTTTGAAGTAAAATTATAGAAGGATTTGTTATTACCATTACCTGCACCAGAAATATTAAAACTCTGAGTAGCATTAAAACCATTCCAGTTAAAAACTAAGGGCATGCTCTGCTGGGGGTATATTGTTACAGAATAATTTCTATCTCGCGGAACACAGCCAACAAACTGTTGAATTGTTTGATTAGCATGTTCTTCATATAATGGATATCCTAATTTAGTGTCCTTAATTTGATAGGTAAAATTATTTCTCGCCCCACTAGAATTTACTGCAGTGAGATTTATAGTTCCGGCAGGCGTTAAATAAAAAGTTGCGCCCTCAAGAAGCTGAAGTTGTGTTTGAGGAAATGCGGGAATTATTTTAGAACGAAAATTGCAAAAAGCACCGCTATAATTTATTGCGGATAACTCATAAACATATGTGGCGGCAGTAGTCGTTACCTGTAAAACAAATTGTCCAGAAGCGTTAGTAATATTAGAGTTATAGCCCACCAAGCCCATATTAGTTGCCTGATCTTTAATCGTAACCGTTACATTTGCGCCAGCTAAAATATTTCCATTTTCATCTTTTACAGTCCCATTAACAACAAAATTAGCCGCGCTAATAAATGTCAGACTAAACAGCATGAGGACTACAAGAGTTACAATCAAAAAACTTCTTCTATCCACCATCTTTTTCAAATAAACTATATCTTTTCTGTTTATAAAGCTTTTTGGTAAACAAAATCCATCAGAGAAGTATCATCAAACTTCCTTCAATAATTGCAGCTAAAACTAAAAGTGGAATAATAATAAAAATAAAAACTCGCAAAGAATTTTTTAAATCTGCCCAAAGAATCCTAAAATTTGAATTATTTAGAGAAATTATTAAAGAAAAGCCCAATCTCAACCCAAGGCCTATAGAAACAAAAATTGCTGGCAATTCAAAAATTCCATGCGGCAAAAGTCTCCACAGTGAAAGTATCCCGCCAGTCATTCCAAGATTTTCTATTAAGCTTTTTATAACATAACCAAGCATATATCCATTCGAGATAGCAAAAATAAGGGGTATAATCCCAAAAAATAATCCTGCAAAAAGCCCAACGATACTTGCGCCAATATTGTTATTGAAGATAAATGCAATTAAAGTTATATCATTTAATTCGAAAGTTTTAAATAAAATTTGTTCTAAAATTTTTCTGATTGCTTTTTCTATTTCAGATGGAACTGGAAAAAATATTGCCAAAAAAATAAATAAAAAGAAAAGTGCTATTGAAAAATAGATATATTTTTTATTTTGTTCTATAAATTTCCAGCTATCAATAAGGTTTCTCCCAAGAAAATCTTGCTTCCTAATTTTCCCTTTCATTGTGAAAAATAACGCGATATCATCTGTGTTTTCTTTTTATATTTCAGTCTTAAATACATCCCATATACTGCCCCCGCAATAAAACCACCAAGATGCGCAGTATTGCCAATTGGAAGCTGAACGAACAAACCGATTATTATCAGTGGGATAATTGCAACAAATGGCAGAAGCCAGAAGGACATTCTTATTGGAATGGATATTTTTCTGAAATTATTATTTATTGAAAACATTGAGAATATTGAGAGGACAATATAGATATTGATTACTATATCTAAAACATTCATCGTTCCTGCTGAAATAAAATTCATAAGCGCAAACTGCACTGCAATTGCGATTATTGGCCCGCTTATTAGATAAACACTATTTCTCGGAGTAAGAAAACACAAAACTCCTGCAATAGCAAAAATAGCGCCAGAAGCTCCAACTGCAAAAATTTCAGGACTGCTGAAAATTTTTGCCCCTAATTCCGAATTTCCAAATAAAAATGAAAGTGTTACAAAAAATAATCCTGCAAATAATCCTGAAAGAAGATACAACCAGAAAAATCTCTTTTTTCCAATAATCATTTCAAGAAAACTCCCAATAAAAAACAATGAAAGCATATTGACTATTAAATGAAAAATTCCCGCGTGCATAAACATGCTTGTCAATAATGTCCAAAAATAATTGTTAGTAAAAAAATTAAAGGGCTGTAAGTAAATATATTTCTCAATTCCAAATATAGCTATTAGTATGCTGAATGCTATAAAAGTTGCAATATTAATCAAGATGAGCCGGCTAGTAATACTTAAATTAGAAAACCAAATCGAAAACAAGCTTCTTCTCTTTCTTGGAAAATTTTTTTCTCCTTCATCTATTTTAGAAACCCTAAAATAATGCTTGGTCATTTTAAGTCTTCTTCTTTTTTAATTTTTTCTTGGATTTTGTTTTTGTTTTTTTATTTTTTTCCCTAGAAAGCATTTTAGCTTTAGTCTTCATTTTAGCTCTTCTTTCAAGACTTTTTTTGATTTTTTCTTTTTTAATGGTTTTTAATAATTTTTTATCAAGTTTTTGCTGTTCTTGTCGGATTTCACTTCTTATTGATTCAAGCCCCCGATTAAGTTTTTCTATTTTCTTTTTTGTTTCTTCAATAAGAGGTGTATTATCTGCAAGCCCATAAACCTCTCCACATTCACTGCAAGTAAAATTAGTAATCAATGCATTTTCTTCGTTTACTTCTCTTCCACAAAGTTTGCATTTGTAAAATCTTTGTGTTTGTTTTTTAGCCAAATCATTTTTAAGATTGATTATTTCATTATTCCAAGTTTGTTCTAAAACTTCAAGGGATTTCATAATATTAAATGTCCAAAAATAGATATACCAACCTTTTCTCTTATCTTTTTTTCTTATAGATGTTAAAATTCCAAGATGAGAAAGCCTATAAAGTAAATTTCGTGTTTGATTTATAGTTAATCCGAGTTTTTTTGCAATTAAAAACTCGTTTATGTCTTTTTTATTATAAAGCAAATCTACAATCTTAATTGCCTCTGGTCCAGCAGTATTTTCAACAACTCGTTTTATAAAATTGATTTGCATACAAATAGATTTAACGAGGTGTATTTATATATTTTTAGGATGTCTGAATCTCGGATATTTAGGGTAAGATTTAAAAACACAGGATTCATAAAAGAATTAATAAAAAGAGGATAAGAATTCAAAATAAAAATGGCTTTCTTTAAAAAAAATGTAAAAGAAACGAGCAAACTCGATTTGCCTGAACTTCCAGGAACATCAAAACTTCCAGAACTGCCAAGTTTACCTTCTCTGCCCGAAAGCAAAGCAAATGATTCTTTTAGCATTCAAGCAATAAAAAGCAGCATAAGGGGCGATAAAAATATGCCTGAAGAAAAAAGAACAATGGAATTAAATGAGGGTATTGAAAGAACACAATTTATGCCAATGCCTCAAAAAAGAATAGAATCCAGAAAAGAGCCAGTATTCGTAAAGCTGGATAAATTTAAAGATTCTGTGCAGAAATTTGAAGAAATTAAAACAAAGATTAATGACATTGATGCGACTTTAAGAAAAATAAAAGAAATTCGCGAAAAAGAAGACAATGAACTCAGAGCATGGGAAGAAAAAGTTCAGCTGATAAAAGAAAAAGTGGATGTTATAGATAATTCTTTATTCAGCAGGATGTAAACATGGAAGGAAGTCTGCATGTAAAAATTGAACGCGAAGATGCTATTGAAATTAAAAAAAATATTTTGACTTCTGAAGTAGACTTGCTTGAAACTATAAAATATACTAGAAACTATAATCTTTTGCGAAAACAAGAACTTATTTTAAAAGAAAAAATGCAAAAAGAATTATCAGTTCTCCATACAGTCGTTAAGGCAATAGAATCTAATTTGCCAAAAGAAGGCTTGCACTATCAAGATGCAGAAGAAAAAGCCGAAAAAGCTGCCCAAATACAAGAAATAGTTAAAGGAAAGAAAAAACAAAGCAAAGTTATAGAAAAGCATAAAACCGAACTGGAAAATGAAATTGATAGTATTCGCGAAAGATTAGCGCAGTTAGGTTAGTTTTTTAAATATAATTTTAAGTTAGTTACCTTATTTAATAATTCTAAATCAAGTTCGTAAGGAAAGCTGAACAAGTCTGGCAGAGTTTCATTATGTTATTAATAATCGCCAAATAAGCGAAGCCTAACTAAAAATTCAAATTAAGTTAATTTTTTAAATCCCTTATTCTAGAAAAGGAAAAGTTTATAAGAAAAACCTTGGTTGTTCTTATATGGCAATAAAAAATCGGGAAGAACTCATCAAAAAATATATTGAATTCTTCAAAAAAAGAGGGCATAAAGAAATTCCTGGCGCAAGTTTAGTTCCTGCAAATGACCCTACTGTGCTATTCACCACTGCGGGAATGCATCCGCTTGTTCCATACTTTCTAGGTCAGCCACATCCACTTGGCAAAAGATTAGTTGATATTCAAAAGTGCATTAGAACAGGAGACATAGAAGAAGTCGGCGATAATTTTCATTTAACATTTTTTGAAATGCTCGGAAACTGGAGTTTGGGCGATTATTTTAAGAAAGAAGCCATAGAATATTCTTTTGAATTCTTAACTAAAGAACTTGGAATAAAAAAAGAAAAGCTTTCTGTAACTTGTTTTGCTGGAGATAAAGATGCTCCAAAAGATGAGGAATCAGCAAAAATTTGGCAATCTCTTGGAATAAAAAAAGAAAATATAAAATTCCTTTCAAAAAAAGACAATTGGTGGGGTCCTGCAGGAAATACTGGACCTTGCGGTCCAGATACAGAAATGTTTGTAAATGATTGCGAAATTTGGAATGACGTTTTTATGCAATATGTTAAGGATGAAAAAGGCAAATATAATCTGGCAAAACAAAAAAATGTTGATACTGGCATGGGTGTTGAAAGAACTCTTGCAATTCTTAATAATTTCAAAAGTGTTTATGAAACCTCTATATTTCAGCCAATAATAAAAGAAATAGAAACTATTTCTAAAAAGAAAAATCTTACAAATAATAAATCTGCAAGAATAGTTGCAGACCACATAAAAGCTTCTATTTTTATCATTGCAGATGGAGTTCGTCCAAGCAATGTTGAGCGAGGATATGTTCTAAGAAGATTAATACGAAGGGCAATAAGGCATGGACAATTACTTGGAATAAAAGAAAACTTTACAACTAAACTTGTAAATGTAGTTCTAGAAATTTATCCAGATTATCCTGAACTAAAGAAAAACAAAAATCAGATAATTACTGAATTAGAAACAGAAGAAAATCGATTTAGACAAACCCTTAAGTCGGGAATAAGAGAGTTTGAAAAAATTGCAAAAGATAAAAAAGAAATTTCTTGCAAAGAGGCATTTCTTCTCTACCAAAGTTATGGTTTTCCAATTGAAATGACTAAAGAGCTAGCTAAAGAGAAAAAAATAAAGATAGATGAAAAAGGATTTGAAAAAGAATGCCAAATTCATCAAGAATTATCCAAAACTGCAAGCGCAGGACAATTTAAATCAGGATTAGCCGATAATTCCGAACAAACCAAAAAACTTCATACTGCAACTCATCTTCTTAATGAAGCACTAAGAGCAGTTTTGAAAGATAAAAACATTCATCAAAAAGGCAGCAACATAAATCCCGAAAGATTACGTTTTGATTTTAATTTTGGAAGAAAACTTACAGATATAGAATTAGTAGAAATAGAGGATTGGGTAAATGATAAAATAAAAAAGAAAATTCCGGTTAAGAGAGAAGAAATGAAATTAAGTGAAGCGCTTAAATCTGGCGCGCAAGCAGAATTCGGAGCAAAATATCCTGAAATAGTTTCAGTTTATACAATTGCAGATAGCAAGGGCAACATAATTAGCAAAGAAATTTGCACAGGTCCGCATGTTTCAAACACGAGCGAATTAGGAAAATTTAAAATTCTCAAAGAAGAAAGTTCTGCATTAGGAATAAGAAGAATTAAAGCTATTTTAGTTTAATTCTTCCTAATAAAAGGAAGGGTTGCTGCCGAGCAAGTTCACGAGTCTATGGAAGAAAGATTCGAGTGAACTTGTGAGCTAGGGAAAACTTGGTTGCCCTGGCGAAGTATTAAGGCAACAATACAATAATAAATCTGCAAAGAGAAGCTTCTTACCCCTAAAGTTTATGGACATTATTAAAATTATTTGGAATGCGCAGCCTAGAACTTGCATTGAAGTAACTAATAATAACAATGCAAATTCGAGCACTAATTAAAAATAAAAAAGAAAATAAAATTTGCTTATTTAAAATAAGCTATTGCTTCTTTGTTGAATCCCAAATACCAGATTATAACTGCAGAAATTACTAAGTTTACCAAACTAAAAGAGGTAATAGAACCGAGTAATCCTAAAACTGAGAATACTAATACTAAGATTCTTGCCCAATTTTTTCCATTCCATAATCCCTTACCTATAAAAATATCAAGTACTCCTAAAGCAATTGCTACTAATCCAATTATTATGAAAGCTGTAACTCCCAATGCTGCAAATGTAGCATATCCTGGGACCATAGAAAGAAATGAGCCAAAGAAAGCAGAACCTGCCATCATCATCACTCCGCCAAGTATCGTGAATGCTGCTCCAATATATGTAAGAATAGCAAGTATTTTTACTCCAACGGGCATTGATTTAATGACTTGTTTCTGAACTTTTACTGTTTTTGCCATGTTGTTTTTATGAAATAAAAATAACAATCAGAAAATTCTTAATTTTCTGAATCTAAAAAAGCAGGTTTATTCAACCCAAAGGGTTTAGTTGCTTTTTTAGTAGTTAGTTTATTTCTTTTTTATTAACCTCCTTTCAAAATAATGAAGCTTAAATCAATATATAAACTATTCCATAACAGTAAATAACAACAATGCATAAAAACCCGAAAATCATTTAGACAAGATGATAATTCCTAAGACGCGAATTCTATCTGTAAAAGAAAAACCCGAAAATCTTGAAAGAGTATTATCAGAATTCAAGTTAAATCAACACTCCCCCAATGAATGGATGAAGAATGGAATAACTGTAGTTGGCGGCATGAATACTATGTCTGGAGAAAGTAGATTTACAATTCGCATAAAAACTTTAGGAATTATGGAAAATGAGGAAAAAGAATCTCTAGAAATCTATGAACGTCTTAAAAAAGAATATGCCAATAAAGTTTTGAGTACTTACAGCATTTAATTCCTACTCCACATAAATCCCGGGTTTCCCAGGTTTCGCTTTTGAAGCTTTTCCTTCAGGATCGTATTTGTTTTTATCATTAACCGCAAAAACCTGCACTTCTTTTCCAGCGCGTTTTGCAATTGCATCAGCATTATAGTTTCCAAGTTCATTTGGGATAACATAAAGGTAAATTTTATTGCCTTCTTTTCCTGTTTTTTCTTTTATAATATTGAGAACATTGAGTATATCTGAAACCGTCTTATCAACATTTTTTTCAGCAATCTCCAATTTTTCGTCAATCTTGCTTTTATCTGCAATAGGCCAGCTAGCCAATGAAATAAAATTTTTGTTTCCTATTTCATGCCACAATTCTTCAGTTATATGTGGGCAGAAGGGATGAATTAATTTAAGCAAAATTTCATAATTTTCTTTCTTTATATCTTCAGCAAAAGAATCAATGCATTCAACAATAGAGATTATTGCCTTAGGGTATTCAAAACTTTCCAGAGCAGAATTAACTTTATCTATAGCCGAATTAATCTTATTATCCTGCATTGGCGTAGTTTTATCGCTTATCTTTTTAGCCAGTCTAATAAGCTTATTTATAATTCTAAAACTTCCTTCAACACCTTCATCACTCCATTCCATTTGTTTATCTGGAGAAGAAACAAACATCAAGAACAATCTGGCAGTATCAATTCCATACTTATCAGAAATATCTGTTTGAAAAACAACATTGCCTTTTGATTTAGACATTTTTGCGCCGTCTTTGTAAACTACTCCCTGATTAAATAATCGGGTGAAGGGTTCATCAAAATTGACCATTCCTAGGTCTCTTAAAAATTTAATTAAAAATCTACTATACATTAAATGCCCTACCGCATGCTCTATCCCCCCAATATATTGATCTACGGGCATCCAATAATCAGTTTTCTTTTCATCAAAAGGTTTCTTGTCATTATGTGGATCGCAATATCTCAAGAAATACCATGATGAATCCATAAATCCGCCCATAGTATCGGTTTCACGTTTTGCATTCTTATTCCCACATTTAGGGCATTTTGTGTTCACCCAATCTTTTGCAGTTTCAATTGGATTGCCCGCAGTTTTGAAATCAACTTTTTCTGGAAGCAAAACCGGCAAATCTTTTTCAGCTACGGGAACAACTCCACATTTATCACAATAAACAATGGGTATAGGTGTTCCCCAATATCTTTGTCTTGAAATCATCCAGTCTCTAATTTTATAATTAGTGGTTTTTCTTCCCAATTTTAAAGTCTCTAAATGTTTTGTAATTTCTTCTATTGCTTTTTTATTTTCCAGTCCATTGAATTTCCATGAACTAACTAGTATTCCTTCACCAGTATATGCCTCTTTCATAGTTAGTTCATTAAGTTTTCTATCTTTTGGCTGAATAACAACCTTCATCGGAATTTTATATTTTTTAGCAAATTCAAAATCTCTTTGATCATGAGTTGGAACAGCCATAACCATTCCACTTCCATAATCTGCAACAACAAAATTACCTGCCCAAATAGGAATTTTTTCTTTTGTAACAGGATTTATTGCAAAACTTCCTGTAAAAACTCCATCTTTATCCAATCTTTCAATTTCTTCTGCGCTTCGCGCTTTTCTGCATCTTTCAACAAATTTTTCTACTTCTTCTCTATTATGTTTTGGAACTAATTCCATTAATTTTGGATGTTGTGCAGCAATAACCATAAAGGTTACTCCGTAAAGTGTATCCGAACGAGTTGTAAATACTGGCCATTTTTGTTTATTTATTTCAAATTCAACTTCTGTTCCATGTGATTTTCCAATCCAGTTTCTTTGCATAGTTTTTATCTTATCACTCCATTGAATTTTATCTAAATCTTCCAGAAGTCTATCTGCATAAGCTGTAATTTTAAAGAACCACTGCTCCATTTCTTTAGTTTTAACTTCTTCACCACATCTCCAGCATTTTCCACCCTCTGCTTCTTCATTAGCAAGAACACTTTCGCATTTTTGACACCAATTAACAGGCGCCTTTTTTCTATAGGCCAATCCTTTCTCAAATAATTTTAAGAAAAAATACTGATTCCATTTATAATATTGAGGTTCATGGCTAGCAATCATTCTACTCCAATCGTAGCTATTTCCCAATGCTTTAAAATAAGAAGTTATTTTTTTTATAGAATTTTCAGTATATTGTTTTGGATGTATTCCTTCTTTCTTTGCAGCCTGTTCAGCAGGCAAGCCAAAACTGTCATAACCCATTGGATAAAGAACACTGAAATTGTTCATTCTTTTAAAACGAGCAAAGACATCTCCAATAGTATAATTTCTCACATGACCTACATGAAGGAAACTGGCGCTAGGATAAGGATACATTTCAAGAACATAACATTTTTCTTTTTTTGAGCTTTCATTAGTTTTGAATATTTCTTTTTCTTCCCATTCTTTCTGCCATTTTTTCTCTATTTTAGCAAAATCTACTTTCTCTTCTTCCTTATACTCAGTTTTAGATTTTGCAAGTTTTTTACCCTCAATAGAATCCTCTAACTTTTTCAATTCATTGCCCAAATTAGCTTCTTTTTTCTTTCCGACCATGTTATCCATTATAATCCTCGGTTTTTAAAATATTGCTCCCATGACTTATAAAATCAATTTTGCCATAATCAACCCAACCATAATATCTTCTATAGCCATTAAATTGAATAACATTTGTTCCCTTAGGAATCGCGTGCATTTTTTCACTTGGTTTTGGATTTACCCTATAGAATCTTATTCTTCCAGATTCACATCTAAAATGAGTTGCTTCTGGATGGCATGCTACTTCAAGGCCGCTTTGCCATTCAATATCAATAGAGCACAGAGTTTTAATCATCTTATCATCCAGAAATTTAAGCGGAAAATAAAATGACTCTTATAAAAGAGTCAGGACTAGCACTAAAACGAGAACTAAGCTTGTAGATGCTAGTTTAATTTCCATAAAATAATAAGAAACAAGTATTATTTAAAGATTTCTATAAATAAAAATTAAGCAACGCCAAATAATCTCTTGAACCAATTAATAATTTGCTGGAAAAATCCGGAGGAATTACATTCTTCATTGTAGCCAGTTATACAATCTCCAGTATAAATTGGAGTATAAGAACAATCTTCTTTTTCAGAAGAAATTAATTGGACGCATTCTTCAGATTTTTTCTCTGTTTGATTTGCACTAGCAGTAATATTTATGCACGCACCTTCCTTGCATCCATTATAACAGATATAATAAGCATCTTCGGGAATATCGGCTGCGCAATATTTTTCAACAAGCTGATTTTTATTTGCAGATGAACAGTAGTCATAAACCGGAGTTCCATAAGATAATGAAACACTTCCCTTAGCATAATAATTCAATCCATCAGGATATTCTTGGTTTACATCACTATCTGTACAAGTAGCAAAAACTCCAACCGTCCCAAATAATACTAAAAAAATTCCTAGTATAATGAAAATTAGAATAGCCTGCTCTTTTTTCATAATTGAATTATCAGCAGCAGGTTTAAATAGTTTTCTTGAGATTAATTATCATCATGGCATTTGAAATCTATAGTATATCAAAGAATGTTTATCAGAGCAATCGAGAAGAAGCAATAGCTTTAGCCAGCAAGAGTAATATCGGTGAAATTAAAAATGGAAAAGTTATTTATTCAATTCTTGAAGTTCTCTATCTTCTTGATAAAAATAAAGCAGAATTAATTGAGAAGAACAAGGCCCTAAAGTTTAATGAATTTATGAAACAAAACAAAAAACTTCACACCATTTATGAGGTTTTCAAAGATTTGCGCGATAAGGGCCATGTTATAAAAGAAGGAATGAAATTTGGTGCAGATTTTAGAGTTTATGAAAAGGGCGACAAACCTGGAAAAAATCACGCAAAATATCTTTTGCATATTCTTCCATCTTCAAAAAAACTATCGCCAAAAGATTTCGCAGCAAAAGCCCGTGTCGCGCACTCAACAAATAAAATTCTTCTAATGGCACTTGTTGATTCAGAAGGCGATGTAAGTTATTATGAAATTAACTGGAAAAGTTATTAAGTAAGTTTAGGGAAGAAAAATCAAGAATTAAACTCCTCTTCTAACTAATCCGACTAACAATTATTAATATTCTAGAAACTAAATCTATTTCTTAATAAGAATAATATCGATAGTAGAAACATTAACCTTTTTTCCTTCCTTGTTTTCGAATTCTTCGCTGTTAATTTTTATATCTTTAACGGTTATATTTTCTTCTTTTAGGAATTTCTTTGCAGAAACTTCAGCAACATCAACTGCTCTTGAAATAAATTTTCCACGGGCTTTTACAATAACTTCTTTTTGATTTTTAGTCTTAAATTGCGTAACTACGCCAGTAACGTAATTCATAAAAGGCTTTTCGCCAATATAGATAATATTGCTATCTGCATGTTCACTTTCTGATAGGTGTTGCTTTTCGTCTGTCATTTGTTTCTGTTATTGTAGTAGTTGTTTATTCTTCTAGTGTTTCTTTTTGTGGTCTCTTTTTTTTCTGGGCATCTATGTTAATTCTGGTGATGTAGCCTGCAATTCGGTTTCTCAACCTTTTACTAGGCATATTAGATCCAAGGTGTCGTTTATTGTTATTAAACTCACCACTAAACTTGTTTTCTTCTTTTAATAAAGCTTTCGCTGTTCTTTTGATAAGCGCACTTTTTATTCGACCCATATAATTACCCTTTTTTAGTTGTTTTTAAAGTTTATTGTTCTTCGTTTTGCTCAAAAGATTCAATTGCCGCCAGCTTTTTGTAAGCTTCGATTATCTCTTTTGTTTTTCTAGAAGTATCGCCCTTAGAGATAATATAATACGGAAGGTCAAGAGCCAAAGATTTTTTATAAGCTCTCATAATATCTGCAGCCTCTACTTTTTTCTTATCGTAGGCTGCCAAAAGATATTCCACATTTCTTATTTTTATTCTTGCAAATACCTGTTTTCTGTCATATTGCTCCACATTCACAAGTTCTATGGACTTTTTGTCAAGAGTTTGTTTTATTTCGCTAAGAAACTTTTCTTTTGCAGATTCTTTTCTTTTAACGGATTTTTTCTGAATTTCCTGTTTTTTTGCTTCTTTTTTATTCTTGGGAAAATTAAGTATTTCGCTTTTTAATTTTTCCAGTTCTTTTCTTTTCTCTTCAAGCTCATCATTTATTTTATTAATCTCTTTTTCTTGTTTTATTTGAAGTTTAATCTCGCCCGCTTCTTCTTTTTTCGGTTCTATCTTTATTTCTGGAACAGGTTCAATTAATTTTGCTTTAGGAAATAATTTTTCTAGCGCAGCATCTTCATTTACTAAGAAATATCTCCAGTAAAGTTTTTCATCTTTTTTAATTGGAATCGCAAAATCTTTTAATCCTCTTAAAGCTACACGAACTATTGGCGTCTGCTGCTGATCATCTAAAACGCCTTTTTCTTTTAATAACAAACAGGCTTCTCTATCTTTTGCATCTAAATGATTAGTAAAGTTTTCAAGCATTGCAACTTTGTTTTTAGGATAATATAGCGGACTTCCTCCAACTTTCATATCACTTATTTTCAAATGTCCCTCTTCTGAAAGTTCAGATAAAAATGCAGAGGTGAATAAAGAATTCAATCCAACGTGCTTCGCTAAATTAACTGGCAAACTTGGCCCTCTTTCATTCAAATATTTTATCAGTCTCTCTTTGACATATTTGGCGTCTATTTGTTGCTGCGACATATAATAATACTTCTAAAGAGAGTTATAAAGTTTATTGGGTTTGTGTGATATAAATAAAGAGAGAATAAATGGCTGCTTCCCTAGTTTAGATTCTTGCAGCATACTTGGAATTTTTCAGCATCTCATAATGCCCTTCTGAATTAAATTGCGCTTCAGTGAATCTTAATCTCTCTGCATCTGTCAAATGGAGCAACATGCAACCTACAAAACAATAATAATGCTCTTTTCCACTTTCATCGACTCTAATTGCTCGAGCATTCTTTCTAGTAGCACTGCATTTTGTTCTATCTCCGCTTCTACATTCTGCACATTGATATTTTCTCCAATGCTCCAACATCCATAACGGAGTACGAACTTTTACCATTTTATTTAAATATTATGGCTGGAGAGGGAGTTGAACCCCCGACTTCGAGCTCATGAGACTCGCACTCTACCACTGAGTTACCCAGCCATATAAAATCCAATTTGTGAATGTTTTTAAAGCTTAGTGATTATATCTTATTAAAAATGAAAGTAATGAATGTTGTTTTCGGCATTGGCATCGCGATTATTCTATTTATAGTAGTTATGCTTGGAACACAGGTTTTCTACAAAGAACCCGTTTACACAGATTATTGCAACTATTCTATGTATCCTCAAGTAGCCTCTGTTTATGACAGTTCTATTTGCTCTGATAATATAACTGTAAAAGACTGCAACGCCCTAATCAAAATAAAGCAGAGCACATTAGACAAACAATCAGAGTATTATAACGAATGTCAGAAAAAATACGAAGAGGTTACAAAAGTATACGGCAAAAATCTTTTTATTATAAACAATATTATAGGAATTCTTTTAGTAATAGTTAGTCTTCTCCTTTTCAGCATGATTAACATCGCTGCGGGCAGCGCTTTTGCAGGTTTAGCTCTAATAATTTATGGATTTATGCGTGGTTGGCAAGGAACTGGCGATATTCTAAAATTCGTAGTGGCTTTAATCGTTGCAACAATGTTCATTGTTTTTGCGGTAAAAGTTAATAAGCGCTACACTAAATTCTCTAAAAAGAAATAATGGTTATAGAAAACATCACCTCTTCAGGCATATTAGGAACACTTTCGAATCTGCCGGGAGTAGGAACTCTTGTTAATGTTCTATCTGGAATAGGACTTGTAATCATTATTTACTTTATTTTTCTAATCATCCGAACAATAACTCAGATAAGACATAATCAAAACATAAAGAAACTAGCAGAAAATGTTGAAGAAATCAACAAGAAGATGAATATTCTAATTGGCAAAGATAAAAAGAAAAAGTAGTTTTATAAGCCCCTAATTAAATGCATGAAGCCAAAACCTATCTACTCAAAACTTCTATTTCCTAATTTTAAAAATATTAATAATCGGTTAATGGGCAAAGCCTAACATAAAACTATTTGCAGCTATCAGAAATCAGCTGTCCAAAACCATTATTCTTTCCTTTAAAAAATTGTTCTGCAAGTGACTCGCTTAAAGATTCTAATGGGAAGTAACATTCCCTTAACGCATTCCCGTTAGAAGTCATCTTAATTTCACAAAACATACCATCAACCTCTCCAACAACTTCCAATATAATCAATCCAGAATCTGACTCCCAGTCTAATCTTGCTGGTGTGCAAGTTACCAAATTTTGGCTAATGCAGTTAATATCACTGCAAGGATTATCTGAGGCAATAGCAAAAAGAGTTATGCCAAAATTAGGGCCAGCATAAATAAAAACACACACGCCGAGCAAAATAGTTGCAATAATACTCATCAAAATCTCACGTCTCATTTTCATAATTCTCGAAGGGCTTTATTATTTATAAACTTATCCAAGCTTAACATTATCTCCCATCTTTCTAGGAATAATATGAAGATGATAGTGTTTAACTATCTGGCCTGCTGCTTTAAAATTATTCTGAACAAGATTGATGCCTTCTGCCTTATGCTCTTTAATTAACCTCGCAGATTGCTTTTTAGTCAAATCCAGTAACTCTATTCCCAGAGTAGTCGGCAAATCCAAAACATTTTCATAATGGTTCTTAGAAATAATCAAACAATGTCCTTCAGCAATAGGATTAGCATCATTAATTACAATAAAATTATCTGTATCAGCAATCTTTTCAGTTTTTATTTTACCAGCAGCAATTTTACAGAAGATACAATCAGATTTATTCATCTTATTTCTCTCCTTCTTAAAACAGGATTCAAAACTCTTCCAGTCATTACGAAGTTATCATATCTTGGCGTAACTATTTTATATTTGGGTTTAGAATCAGTCAAAACAGGAATACCTGCTCTATATTCCTCCACAGGGGGAATTACTATTCTTGATTTATCTTCCATTTTATTATTCAAGTAAAAGCAAGCTAAGCATTATAAGTATTCCTATAATGAAAGAGATTATTTGTATCGCTGATTTTTTAGTATTAGTTTCTTTATGAAGTTCTGGAATTAAATCACTGCCGGCAATATAGACAAAACCACCAATTGCGATAGAAATTAAGAAGACTTCTGAATTAACAAAAAACTTAGATACTGATAATCCTAAGATGGTTCCAAGAATTGCAACTAAACCAGTTAAAAAATGAAGCATTATCGCTTTCATTCTTGAAAAACCTGCATAAATCATTATTCCTATATCTCCCATTTCTTGAGGAATTTCATGAAGCACCACTGCAATAGTTGTTGCGATTCCAGCAGGTATGCTAACAAGATAACTTGCGGCAATAATTAGTCCGTCTATAAAATTATGCAAACCGTCTCCAACAAGGTTCATATAAGCAAATGGATGAACATGGGTCTTAGTTAGGGGCGCATGACAATGCTGCCAGTGCACAAATTTTTCCAATATAAAGAAGATGAGTATTCCAAATAAAATATAAAGCGCAGCCACTGAATTATACTCATTTTTTTCGATTAAACTTGGAAGAAGATGTATAAACGCATCTCCAAGCAAAGCTCCAGCAGAAAAACTCACAAGATAAATAAGGATTTTTCTTAATTTTTCAATATCAATTTTTAAAATTAATAATCCTGCAAGAGGAATTATGCTTATAATAAATACACTTATTAGAGAATACAGCCAAACAGCGTTCATGAAAATAATAAGTAAAAGATGTTTTTAAATCTTAAGTTTGAAAAACTGAATGAGTTAAAGATTTTTATAAAAATCTTTAAATCTTAATGGACTCGCCGAGAATTGCACTCGGGACTCTTCCATGCCATGGAAATAGTTTACTACTAGCCTACGAGCCCTTAATAAAACATAAGAAATCTTCTTTTAAAACTTAATTACTCCTCTTTAACCCTGCTCGGCTTCTCGCAGATTGTCTAACAATTTAAGTTTTGTCAGCGAGAACCCTCGTTTCAACAATTTTTCCTAATTTCAGCAAATCCTCGCCATTAATAACTTTTCTCACAACCTCATGAAGTTCAGAAATCTTTACACGAACTTGTTTAGTTGTATTTCTATCTCTGATTGTAACTGCTTTATCCTTAGGAGTATCTTCATCAATGGTTATGCACATCGGAGTTCCGATTGAATCATTCCTTGAATATCTCTTGCCTATGCTGCCTGAAGAATCATAAGAAACATAATAATCTTTTTTCAAATCAGCATAAATATCACGCGCAAGTTTTTCATATTTATTATCCTTAACTAGGGGAAAAATACTTGCTTTTATCGGTGCAAGTTTTGCAGGAATTTTCAGAACAACATTCTGTCTTTTCTCATCAAAATGATAAGCCTTAGTTAAAATAGCCAGAAATGCTCTTTCCATTCCAAAAGTTGGTTCAATAACTCGAGCAATAATTTTATTTTTATATTTTTCATCAAAAATTTCCATTTTCTGCTTGCTTTCGTTCGCATGTTGTGTTAAGTCATACTGCCCTCTATTTGCGATTCCTCCGAGTTCAACACTTCCAAAAGGATATTCATAATCCACATCAAAAGTAGCCGAACTATAATGTGAAAGCTCATCTTTTCTATGCTCCCGAATCTTAATTTCAGTCAAGCCGATAGAATTATACCACATTAATTGTTCAGCCAGCCAATAAGCATGCCAAGGTTCGAGGCGATTTTCTTTTAGCATCTTTCCAATAGTAGTTTCCTTCAGATTTTCTTTTTCAGCTTTTTGAGTTTCAGCGTCGAGCAATCTTAATTTCAAATTTAAATGAGAATCATTAAGCAAATCGCAAGTTTTTTCTTCAGGATTTATAAAAAACTCAAATTCAGCAATATTAAACTCTCTGCTTCTAAATAAAAAATCGCGCGGAGCAATTTCATTCCTAAAACATCGTCCGATTTGCGCAATTCCAAAAGGCAGTTTCATTCTTGATGTCTGCTGTATTAACTTAAAATCCATAAACATTCCTTGAGCAGTTTCTCCTCGAAGATAGGCATCAACAGGCTCTATTGCTCCAACTTTTGTTTTAAACATTAAACTAAATTCACCTTTGATATCATATTTTCCACCACAATTATTACAATGAACTCGACCCACCTCACTCTTATCAATCTTAGTTGATATTTTACATTTAGGGCAATATACTGCAACATCATTAAAATTGGCTATATGTCCTGATGCTTTCCAAGTTTTAGGATGAGAAATAATACTTGCCTCCATTCCAGTCATATTTTCTTTTTGATGGACAAAATAATTCCACCAACTTTGTTTTAAGTTATTAAAAAGTTCTATTCCAAGAGGTCCAAAATCCCAAAATCCAGAAAATCCGCCATAAATATCACTAGAACGAAAAACAAAACCCTCTGCCTTACAAAAATTAGCGAGTTCATCTATATTCAGTTTAGGATGCTCTTTTTTCTCGTTTTTTTCTTCATTCATTTTAGGTTTTTCTTCTGCCATCTTTGTACTCTTCTGTTGAACTTCTTGATTTTTTAAATCTTGCTCTATTCTTTCAGCTTTTTTTTCAGCCTCTTTTTTATTCTTGCCCAAATAAGCAATATCTTTTGCTACAACCTTTCCATTTATTCTGGAAGTTTGCCTAAGATAATAGTAAGTTTCATCGCCTTTTTTCTTTTTAATGATGAACATTGTTTAACCTAATATGCCCACTACAACCAATTATATAAATCTTTCTCTGCCCACCACACCCCAAATATTTAAAGAAATATACCCACTACAAAATTAAACGCCCTCGAAAAATAGAATTATTTATTTCCAATCTTTCCATCAATTGTTCTTTTCATATGCTCTATGCAATCTTTTTTACAATTTTTGCAGCTCCAGCAAACTGAACATAATTTATAAAATTCTTTCCCACAATTAGAGCACTTTAGTTTTTTTTCCATTATTAATTGGTTTTCTATGATCTCTAAAATAGTATAATAGTGCAATTCCTAATGCAACAAGCGCAAGGAATATTGCAAGAAGAATAATCCAGTTATTTTTCAAAAATTGCGCGAACTTGCTTGTTGTCTGTGCTTCAACAAAAACAGTTCCAGGCGGAACATCTGATTCCACAGTTTGTCCTTCTTTAAACAATCTTTTTATTGTTACACTTGCAAAATAATCTTTCCCTTCAACCATTATTGAATTCAGCCTAATATTAACATCTTCATGCCCATCATTATTTACATCAATGTTTCTATCCTGGCCAATTATAAAGTCCTGTGGTTTCAAAGGCCATCTTACCTCAGCTCCTAAATGATTCGAAGTCAAATTAGTAGTTTCAAAATAATAAAGTTTATACTCTACAAAGAATTTTATTACTTCTCTTAATCTCATTGAAACAGTATAACCTCTTGCAAGCTCTTCCCCTGTTGGCCAATAAACCATATTCCCGGGTCCTGCTTGGTAACCTGGAGCTAAGCTTGATGATCCACCACCTCCGCCAGATCCGCCAGAAGGTCCTGGAATTCCTGCGGGTGCAGTAATCGCAACAGTGCTGCTAGCAGAATCCGAAGCTCCAAAACTGTCTGTAACAATTAAATTAACAGTATAGGTTCCTGCAGTAGTATAAGAACGGCTTAAACTACTAACATTATCGGGTGTAGTAAAAATTCCGTCCCCAAAATCAAAAGAATAATTCAGGCGGTCATTTAATGCTCCAGGAATATTCGGGTCATAGCTTCCAGAGCCATCAAAAGTTACCTGCTCATTAATTTTAACACTTGCAGGGACTGCTAAGACTGCAACAGGCGGATAATTAATTATATCACTTAAATTAGTAGCGTTGAAAATTTCATAAGTAGTCCCATTTGTTGTTATGTTCCCATAATAAACAATGCCGTTGGTGATATTGGCGTTTTCTACAACAGAATTATCAATTGTAGAATTAATAATATTAGAATTATCTGCAATAGTATTGCTAACATCTGCATTAATTAACGTAGAATTAAATATGCTTGAGTTAGAAACTGTTGAATTTTCTAAATAAGACTGATTAATATTACTATCAGTTACGACTGAAAAAATAATAACTGAATCTTGGCAACTTCCACCATTTATTGTAGAATCAATAGCCGTGCAATTGTAGATTAAAGTTAAATTAATTAAATTTGAACGCATAATATAAGAGATTATAATATCTACTGGAATAGTTCCTTCTACTGTAGAGTTTCCTACAAAAGAATCTATGAAATTTATATTTTTAACATCTTCAGAAACATTATAAGGATAATAATTCCCATAAATTACAGAATCAACTATTGTTACGGGTAGATTAACAAAGAATGTAACACTTTGCGTATTTATATTTCCAGCACTATCATTAGCATAAGCAGTTAAAGTATTACTCCACCTATTAAATCTGACAGTTTCAGGAATATAAAGTGAAGCTGTTCCATTCCAATCATACCAAACTGAATTTCCATCAGAAGTTATATCCACTTGTATAAATCTTGTTGAATAAGTTTGATTTAATGGAGAATTAATTGTCAACATTGGAGGAATATTATTAACATCGAAATTTATTGGTGTTCCAATTGTTGCTATATTTCCAGCACTATCATTACAGCCAAATATAACATTATGTCCTCCTTCGCTTAATACTCCACTTGAAGCATTAAAACTATCTGCATCAATTCTATTCATAAAAACATCGCCCAAAGAATCTAAATTATACCAGCAAGAATCCAAGGGTTCATCTCCAGAAACTTCAAAATTAACTTCTCCAGTAGTATATGTTGTGCTTCTTGGAGAAACCACAGTAAGTGTCGGAGGGGTTGTGTCGACAAAAAATGTAACCAATTCTTCAACCCTATTATTCGCATAATCTTGAGCACTAATAGCCCACATATTACTTCCCTCTCTCGAAGATAGCCCTGTAACATTATCTCCGCAAGGAATTATTACCTCTGTTGAAGCAATATCATCCAAAATATATCTACATTCTTTCAAATTACTATTATCTGATACTGTATAATTTATTTCAGTAACAATATGATTATAAATAGTATTTTGAGGATAAATAATGGCCAATAGGGGATCAATTGTATCAACAATAAAAGTTACATTTTGATTGTTTATATTTCCTGCAGAATCATTTACATAAACTTCTATAGTATTGCTTCCTTCATCAAAAGTTGTGCAAACGCCTTGGGCAAGAGTATAAACCGTATTATTCCAAATAAACCATGCAGTCCCATCATCAAAAGTAACGCTAACATCTAAACAATTATAATTGAATATAGCCCCATTAGCAGGAAAAATATCAATTATATTTGGATTAATTCTATCTAAAACAAAAGAAACAGAAGCGCTCACACTATCTGCAGGAGTAGAAGAATCAACAGCAGATGCTGATAAAATATAAGTTCCATCAGCTAATGCAGAAATATCAATTAAATCATTGAAAGTGTAAGAATTAATATTAGGCGTGACTAAATTAGAAGCCACAACATTATTTAGAGAATCAGAAATAGAATATTGCGCAGAGGCAATTGTAAATGCCTGAACCAAAATATTAAGGCTAAAGTTGCTGTTAAATACGCTGGAATTATCTGACCTCGGATTAATAAAAGTTATAGATGGGAGACTATTGTCTAATACAAAATCAACACTTGCACTTGATTCTCTTCCATAATTATCGGCCGCTAAAACTATCAAAGTTAAATTCCTATTTCCCCAGCTATCATCGGTGGATAACGTTCCATCATAAGTTAAACCTGAATCAGTTAAACTGCCTGAAGAAATCAAGGCCCCCCCAACACCATTTTCTCGAATTTCATATCTTGGACTTGTTAAATCCAAATTCAAATCATTTATTGATGCACTAAGTAAAACATCTCCTCCAAAAATTCCACCAGCAGTTGGAGTTATTATATTAATAACTGGCGCAGATAAATCAACATTAAACAATCTTGAATCAGCAGCTATGTTTCCATTAATATCTTCTGCGTTTACTTCTATTAAATTACTTCCTTCGTCCCAATTTTCTGAAGTTATATTTTCTCCACAGATTATATCATTAGTTGTAGTATCATTAGTTGTAGCTCCTGCGTCATCTGTCCACCAGCAATGAACAGGATTAGCTTCAACAAGAGTATAGTCAATTGGAACATTCGCAACCCCAAATACCTCTCCATTCGTTACAGGATTAGTTATTATTAAGATAGGATTAGTAGTATCAATTAAAAAAGTGAAAGACCTTGAATTTTGATTTCCAAATGAATCATTTACATAAGCAGTAATGGTATTCCAGCCTTCATTAAATGTAACTGTTTCTATTCCAGAATATAAATAATCAATTCCGTCCCGGTTATACCAAATTGTTTGTTGAGTCCCATCAGAGGTTAATTCAACATCTATGTCTTGAGTATCATAAAATAAACTATTTGGAGAAATAATATTTATTGCTGGAGGAAGAGTATCAGTTGTAAAACTTACTGAAGATAAGGTTGATTGTCCGTCCGTATCTGTGCAATTAACATTAATTATGCTATTGCCATCACCGGCAATATTTATTAAATTCATAAAATGAGTAAAATTTAGTGAAGTCATATCAGCATAACCTGCGCTATCTAAGTCATATCTACAGGTTGCTGCTTCATTGGTTAATACTTCTAATACTAATAAAGAAGAATTATAAGCTCCAGAAGTAGGTGAAACAATATTTATTATAGGAGCAACAAAACCCTCATCTATAATTCCATCACAGTTATTATCAACAGCGTCTAAAATTTCCGTTTGAGGTAATACTGAACAGCCTCCAAAACTTCCCGAAGTACAAGTTTGTCTCGAACCAAAACAAGCACCAACCTGATTGCATGCCCCATAATTAAAAACATTTTCATCAACAACGCCATTGCAATTATCATCAACATTATTACAAGATTCGATTGCTCCAGGAAGAACAGCACTATTTGCATCATTGCAATCTCCTGTTCCTAAATAACCCGTATTTCTCCAGCCAGTTCCAGGACTATCACATTGATAATAAGTAGTAGTGTAAGTCGCAGAAACATACCCATCTCTATCAGGATCATAATACCAAGTAGACCTCGCCCGACAATTAGGATAATAATCCCCGCAAGGCGTACTTCCTGAACAAGCAACCTTATCTACGCAAGTAGACCAATAACTGCAAGGTTCAATCCACCAGCCAGTAGCCGGAGCACTTTGCTGAGCATGACAATTATGGCCATTACAACCATATCCACAACTTGCCACAACATAACCCTGATAACAACTATCACCGCCAATATAAGCATTACAATCCCTTTCAGTAACTTCTCCGATAATCCCGAATGATCCGATAGTAGAACCCGGAATAGAATCACAATGACTATTATACACAGTAATAGCAGAAACAAAAGAAACAACACTCAAACTAATTATTAAAAATAATGCAATTAGCAATAAAAATTTAGCCGCTTTTTTCATTTTTAATTGAGGAAAAAGACATTTATAAATTCTTTTGTATTCGAGAATCTTAATTTTTCCCAAGCACCGGAGGAGACAGAGAATTAAGAATTCTCTGACCCATTCAAAACAAGTATATTTTGAAGGGAATCGAACTTGATATTTAATTCTTCCAGAATTAACAGCATTATTGCATAATGCTAAAAAGCACCGAGGGAGAATCGAACTCCCGAGAATCCGCTCTGCAGGCGGACGCAGTACCACTGTGCCATCGGTGCGCATCACAACGCACCTGCAAGGATTTGAACCTTGGACCCCCAACTTACTTCTTTAACTCCTTAAGGAGCTAATGTAGTTCTCTACCTACCTAGAGTTTCTCTTTCTAAGAGAAACTGTAGTTAGAAGGCTGGTGCTCTATCCAGGCTGAGCTACAGGTGCATCAGTGTAAAAATACTAAAAAAAGATGATATATAAAATTATGCTATTTAAGAAAAAGCTCACAATTTCTACTTCGCATTATTCCCCCAATAATTAAGAATATAATAAATCTCAACCAGACTTGTTCTGCTTAAAATTTCATTTTCCAAGTTAGAAAATTATTAAAATAAGTAGTATAGATGAAGTCTAACTAAAAACATTCAATAGGAATATTTTATAAACTATATTCTCCAAGATATAACAATACTTTATGACAACTAAAATTCCAATAACTTTCTTAGGAACAAGCCAAGCCATACCTACTGCTAAGCGCAATCACACAGCGATCCTTCTTCAATATAAAGATGAAAATATTTTAATTGATTGTGGAGAAGGCACTCAAAGGCAATTTAGAAAAGCTCATTTAAATCCTTGCAAATTAACAAGATTGTTGATAACCCACTGGCACGGCGACCATATTCTAGGAATAGCAGGATTGCTTCAAACTCTTCTGTTAAACAGCTATAATAAAACCCTCTACGTTTATGGTCCAAAAGGAACAAAACAAGACTTGCATGCTTTGATTGATTTACTAGTCCCTTATAACAAAATTCCAATAGTTATTCAAGAAGTTTCAGAAGGCAAATTTTTTGAAACTAAAGATTTCTATCTTGAATCAATTCCAGTCCAGCACGGAATTCCCTGCAATGCCTATTCTTTTGTTGAAAAAGATAAAACAAGATTAGATAGAAAAAAACTTAAAAAATTAAAACTTCCAAACTCTCCACTTGTCGGTGATTTAGTTAAAGGAAAAGATATTGAATTCAATGGAAAGAAAATAAAATCAAAGGATATTGTTTATCATGAAAAAGGGAAAAAGATAACAATTATTCTTGATACTGCACATATAACCAACTGCGATAAACTTGCAAAAAATTCAGATATTATAATCAGTGAAGCAGTTTATCTTAATGATGAAGCAGATTTAGCGGCTCGCCATGAGCATCTTACAGCAGAACAAGCAGCACAAATAGCAAAACACGCTAATGCAAAAAAACTCTATCTATCGCATCTTTCACAAAGATATGATGGCAATGAAAAATTAATTCTAAAAGAAGCCAAAAAGAAATTTGCTAACACATTTATTGCCGAAGATTTGATGAGCATTATAATTTAAGTTTCGTAAACCTTATTCTAATCAAACAAAAATAATAATTTATAAAGCCAAATTCGACTTTACTACTCACAACTTTCTCCTCCGAATTTATAGAATTATTAAAAAGAGCGATTATGCAAGGCACTTACATAAAATAATAAAATTCTCACAAAGCCCAAGCTATCTTTTAATCGCGTAGAAATATACGCTCAGCGAATTTAAGAGCAAAAACGCTTTCTTTATTTTTTGTTACAATCTGAATTAACCTTTAGCAGGAGAAATGTAGATTATTGTATCTCCCCTTACAAATGTAAGGCCAACACTTCTCTTTAGTTCATTGTTTTGAAGTTCTTTAGCGTTGTCTAACACAATATTGATGTGTATGTCAAACGCAACAAGAGTTCCAACAATTTGCTTGTCGTTTTTCAGTTGCACCAAAATTTCTTTACCTTTGGAATGATTTAACATATCCAAGGGTCTTTCAATTCCGTTAACCATAATTTGCTATAATTCTCTTGGTTTAAAAAGATATGTATATAAAAATCTATAAAATAAATCGCGTCTCAGTTATTTCTTGCCTTTTTTCTTAGCTTTTTCGGCTCTTTCTTTTTCTGTTCGGGCTTCTGCTTCTTTAATCTTCATTTTTTCTTCTAAATTCAATTTATCAAGAAGTTCTTTATATCTATTTCTAATTGTAACTTCAGTAATTCCAGCAACATCTGCAACTTCTCTTTGTGTTTTCTTTTCATCATTTAACAAAGCTGCAACATAAAGCGCAGCAGCTGCGATTCCTGCAGGTCCTCTTCCACTCGTGAGCTCGCTTGTTTCAGCTTTTCCTAAAATTTTTATTGCTTCACTTTGAGTTTTAGGTGATAAATGCAAAACATTTGCAAATCTTGAAATATAATCCTTAGGAGAACTCGGAGTTGATTTAATTCCCATTTTTCTTATAATAAATCTATAAGTTCTTCCAATTTCTTTTCTTTCCACATCAGAAGCATTTGAAATTTCATCAAGTGTTCTTGGAATATTATAAGAACGGCAAGCAGAATAAATGCAAGCAGCGATAACACTTTCCATGCTTCTTCCTCTAACTAATCCTCGCTGTAAAACATAATTATAGATTCTTGCAGCTTCATCTCTAACCACTGGCGGCAAATTCAAAAACGAAGCAACTCTTCTTAATTCAGACATAGCCAGTCTAAGATTTCTTTCAATAGATGTTGAAACTCTTTCTTGCCACTTTTTTAATCTTAAAAATTTTCTTGTGTCGTCTGTTTTAAGCTTGTAAATATCTGAAATTTCTCCTACATTCGTAGTAAGTCCTTTATCAAATTTCTGTTCGCTTAATGGTGCACCTCCACGACCTTTTTTCTCTTCACCATCAAAACTGCCCTGCATTTCTTGAGAAGTATCAACTATCTTTTCCTCAACAACTAATCCGCAATCATTGCAAACCAATTCGCCTTTTTGATCATCATAATACAGATTTGCGCTTCCGCAGTCTGGGCATTTTTTAATTGAGCTCATTGTAAGTTTTGTTTAGTAAGTAAGAGTTAAATTTATAAAGGAATTGAGAGAAATGGGTATATAAAGCTTTGCCCCCGTGTAGTTTTGCCCGTCGAGATAATAATATTTATTCGTAATCAAAAGGTTTAAATAGTAAGTAAGATATATCTTACCATGACAAATATTGACATTACAACACTTAGTTCCAAGGGACAAATTGTAATCCCTCTTAGCATGAGGCAGGGAATAAGTGAGGGGGATAAGATGGTCATAATTCGAAATGGCAGTCAAATAATCTTGAAAAAGGCAGATGCGTTCTCTAAAAACTTAGAAGAAGATTTAGAATTTGCAAGAAGAACCGAAGAAGCTTGGAAGCTATACGAAGAAGGCAAGTTTATATCTAAATCTAAAGAGGATTTTCTTAAAGAACTATCTAAAATCTAAATCAATATGCCAACAATTGATTATAGCCCCGAATTTATGAGATTATTGGGCAAGTTAGACAATTCTATAAAAGAAAGAGTAAAAAAGCAAATAATTAAGATTATTGAAAATCCTGAAATAGGAAAACCAATGAGATATACAAGAAGAGATACAAGAGAAGTTTATGTTTCGCCTTTTAGACTTGCTTATGCTTATATCAAACATGAAGATAAAATCGTCTTTTTTAATTTATATCACAAAGATGAACAATAAATAAATTAATGCCCACTGTAAAACTTTGCTCGACGATAAAAATAGGTGCTAAGGTAATGCTCCAACCTTTGAATTCCTTAAACAAAAAAGAATTCTCAACCAAACATTTGCTCAATAAATTATAATATTATTAAAACATTCTAAAAATAACACGAAGTGCTCAAAGAATCTACTCAATCAAAACTGCATTAACACTGCCTTCTTGAGAAGGTCGGTTTGTTACACGTGCTTTTCCAAGTTCAGTATCAATTATAGCACCCTTAACAAGAATATTCTGTCTTGCCAAGAATCTATTTGATTTTGTTTCAACAACATTTGTTATTTTTGATTTTTTTGTTTTGCCTTTTTTATCCGTAACATTAGCAATATTCACTGATAAGAGAACATTTTTCTTGTGTCCACCTCGAGTTTTAAGAACTTTCATTTTTCTTTCTCTCAACTTGACAGTTCTAGGAATTCCTGCCAGTTCATATTTTTTAGACTTTCGATTAGCATGATATCTTCCGCCGCTAATTTTTCTTCCTTTATTCATAAAAATTTGATTTAAAGTAGATTTAAATACCTTTTGGAAAACATGAATGCGGGGATTAGGATTTGAACCTAAGTAGCACTAAGCAACTGGTCCTAAGCCAGTTCCGTTTGACCGCTCCGGCATCCCCGCATAGAAAAGCTACAAAAAGACTATATAAAAGGTTATTGATTTATTCTAAAATTAAATAGTATCGGAAGGTATGGGCACATCATTCGTAGAAGCAGATTTATCCAAGGTAATACTTCCATCTGAAGAAATTCTAGCGCCCTTAATTTCATTAAGAATCTTTTTTACTTCGTCCGGAAGAGAGGTTATTTCATTAGGATAATTAATTTTATTTTCAGTTATCGTCGCAACTACTTTAAGACCATATTTTATACTATTTCCCGCCCTCAATAGATTAGTAGAAAAACGTTGCGTGTCCAAATAAAAAACAATTTCATTTTCTTCAATTTTATATTCTGGAGAAACTTTAATAACTTGAACGGGAACTGGTAAGTTAGTATCCTTGCCTGCAACAGCATCGGCTGTTGCTTTAACCCCAATCTTAACTGCAAAAGCATCATAAATTTCAGCTTTTGCAAACCATAATGCTGCTCTATCTTTTGAATAAATTAATTTTTTATCAAGCGCAGCAACATCAGCATCTAAACTTGCAATAGTTCTATCTTGATAATCAACATCATTAAAATCTTTTAAGGAGTTAGCATATCCAATTCCCGCATCGCTTGATGTTTTAACCTGCTCACTAATGCTGATATAAACTTGTTTCAAAGTTTTAACTTGTGCAGCGCCCTCAATATCATCAAAATATCCGCCCTGCTCCTGCAAATTCTGCATTTTAATCTTAGCTATTTCTGCAAGAGTATCATTTTCTATTCCCTTAAATTGAATCGCTTTCTTAACACTCTTACCATCAATCCAACACCTTACACTTCTATCATCACAATAACCAACATCACTCCATCTATTTGGATCAACATTTTCCCCCGGATTTTTATTAGCGCAAACTCTTATTACGCCCTGATTATACATTTCAGGATTAATGAATTCTTCAACGCCTTGTTGTATATTTGGAGTTAAGAATGCGCCAGCAGAATGACTTCCAGCAATGCACTCGCTTTCTGAAGTTACTTGAGTTGTTGCTTGATCTTGAACAGCTTTATCTTTAGCATAATTCAATGCAGCGCTTGTTGTAACTGATTTAAATCCACATTTTTCTTGCGTATCTATTCTTACGCATAACTGTTTATAGCCAGAAGTATCAAGATAATTAACTGTTTCTGTTGCACTTTCACCTTTGGTGACATAACCGGATTTTACAACTGCAGATTCTCTTCCAGTATATCCAATAGAAGTTGTTGGAGACTTCAAATAAATCTGGAAATAATGTCCTTCATCTCCTGCATAAATATGATAAAACACATTATACTGCGATGTCGGCGGAACAGTTGCACTCGTATAAGGAAGTTCTTCAAATGAAGCTGTAAATTGAATAGGTATCTCTGGCTCAAGCATAGTCTTAAAATTATCTGGATAAGTAGCAGAACCCTGCGACTTGCAAACTTCAGCCACAGCACTATTAGCAATATTTTCAAAGCCAAAGCTTAATTTTGAATCTTGAGCATAAGTAGTCTGGAAATATTGCGCAGATTTAGCAGCGCTATTCCAAGCATCTTGAACAAATAAATATTCTCCACCACCATGATCTTTTACTCCAAATATTCCTAAGAATAAATCTTTCATTAATGTTGTTGCCAATGGTCCAGCCTGTCTCCAGAAAAAGTCGCAAACATAAACTGAATAAACAGCGTCACAAATTCCAACCATTCTTCCTGTTGTAGTACTCTCATTAATGCAATCTCTGTAATCCTCTAATATTGAAACCCAACCATTTAATCCAGCATTTATTCCCGTAACGCAAACTGGAAGAACAACTCCAGTATCAGGATGTAAACCAATAAAATTAGGCAAGCATAATAATGTGCTTCCTATAACTCCTGATTGAATAACATTATCAACAGGATATCTTCCGCCAAAATCACATCTGCTATTCGGACAAACAAATGGATCGCAAACATTATAGATTATTTGGCAGTCATCAGGAGACATAAAATCTGTGCATTTAGTTCCAGTATCGCCTTCAGAATTTTTAATAGTCAGAGTTCTTGAATTTATTTTAATTGTAGTCGCAGAAGGATTAGTTTTCAATTGTTTTTGAGCATCCTGAAACCAATATAAAGCTTCTTTAACTTTTGCTTTAGTTTGTTCAACATTCATGCCAAATGCCGTTTCAATCGAAGCCCCAGTATAAAAGTCAAATCTTATGCAAGTGTCATCATTAATTTGATATCCTTCCATTAATTTATTCTTTCCAACATTGCACAAATAAAAAGTATTAACTTTTCCAGAATCTTGGAATGCTGGAACATTGCCTGTGCCTAATCCTGAAGTAGGCAAGTCATTTTTAGTCTGAACATAAAATCCATTATCAAAATCAAAAGGTAACATTGCTGGCTGTCCCTTATACGGCTCGAGTGAGAATATTTTTGCAAAATTGCAGTTTGTGCATTTATTTTTGTAATCTCCTGCATCAACAACTTGGAATGCAAGATTTGCAGGAACATATTTGCTTTCATCAGCCAATAATTTTATTGCAAAATTATTGCCATCCGCTTCAGTAAATATCTTATAAACTTCACCGGGCTTTACATCCAATGTTTTTCCGCTTCCATCAAGAACTACTAAATAATTATCTTTAGAAGTTAAGTCGTTGGAAGGAACTATTGCAATCTTAGAGTTTTCAGCAATTTCCACATCAGGAGCCTTATAAAAATTATAATTAGTCCTGAAATCATTGTTCCAATAAAGGTCACGCCAAGTTCTAACATCTCGAGTTTGGGATTCAGAGTAAGAAAGAGGTACATTATTCAAATCTTTTGCTACTGCTTGCTGTCGATTTGTTGCGTCTAATCTATTCTTAATATCTTTCAAGGAATTATAAACTGCAGTGTTATATTGCTTGCTTGATTCTGTATCTTTTGCAGCATCCATTAACTGCATATCCACATAAATAGCAGAAAGTTCAGCGTAAGTTATAGAACCCATTGTATTTTCATTAACAACATCTGAAAAAATTATTTCAGTTTTGCAAGTTTCTTTTCCATTAGCATCAGTAGTGCAATCTCCGCTGAATTTAGAAGTTGCGGGCATTTTATCTTTAAGAGAATTATAAATTTCTAATTTTATTTTATTATCTTTTGCTTCTGAACTGCCCTTATAATCTTTATATTTTGCAGTAGCTGTTTGTTCAGCAGTATTATACGCTTTCATTGCAGCAGTTGTAGATTCTATTTCAGGTTTAATTTTATTATCATATTCCCCCGCGATGCAATCTTCAGAATTAGCATAATTTCTTCCATTCTCCTGCCAATAAGCAGAACTGCTGCAGATATCATTCCATTTTTTCATAACTTCAGTTCTTGCGCTTGCTTCTCCGCCCTTTCCACTCAATAAATTCTTAATATTAATTATCGCAGAAGTAGCGATACAGGCAGCATTTCCTCCCTCAATTAATTTTCCTAAATTATCAGTGATATTTCTTAATTTAGCAATTTGTTTATTCAATGCAGTAATTTTAGAATTCGCTTCTTCAGGTGTTAAATTCAATCCTAATGCTCTTTTTTCAATTCCAATAGAAAATGTAAAATTGCTTTCCCTGCTTCTTCCGTGAGTTATGGGTATTATCTGCACTTGCGCAACTTTTCTAAGATTAATTTTATTGATATAAACTCTTGCATCTGCACATTTGCCTTTTTTAAAGATTATCGGTTTGCTAATTGTCCCTGTTTCTGTTTCAATTTCTGTTGAGGTTTTATCACTGCATCTAACATGTGCAGTAGTTTCATCAAAAGATTCAAGAGTTATTATTTTATCCGTAGTATCTGAATTAATTACTTCACCCGCTCTCACTCCGCTTCTGACTTCAATTTTTCCGCCAATAGAATAACTGATATCAACACCTTGTTCAGCTGAACTAGGTTCGGTTATTGAAATTAATTCGACATTAATATCATTTTTAGAATCATAATAGCTCGCTCCAGGATTATTTGCGAGCAAACCCATTGATTCAATAGCCGAAGAGGCAGTTTGCGATTTATGAACTGAAGCAGGATATTCATTCAATATTCTTGATAAAACTTCTTTTTGTTTTTCCTGTTGTTTTAAATTAACTGCTAAATCATATTCAGCCCATAATGCTTCTTCAGAATAAGTATGCGGTGTTGTTGTTCCAGAAGGAAATATTTCAACTCCAAAACTATCTTTAACATAGTCATAAGCATTCATAGCTTTTTCATAATAAGGATTTTGGTTCTTATCAATGTTAGAATCCTTTATCTTCAATCCTGTAAAGGTTATTCCAGAATTTGCAGGATCTCCTTCTGCAAGTACGATTAATGGTATGGATCTGCCATCGATGGTGATTGATTTTATGTTTCTAACATTCTCCAAATATTTATCTTTAGCCAATCTTCCTAATTCTTCACTTAATTTATTGAGATTATTATTTAATTCTATTCCAAAGGCTTTTTTAGTAGCAGCATCAATATTAGCAAGAATTACATAAGACTCTTTAGTGTTCTTAATACTATTAGCAAGAACAAGATAATAATCATTTTTTACGAACTCCCCCAATCCATAATCGCTTTGTTTATCTCCCACTTGCAGCGAAACTTTGTTAATTTGTTTATCTAAAGATATTGAAACTTTATTGCAAACTATGTTGGCTTTTCCGGCGCCCAATCCTAATGGCTGAACATTTATCAGTCTGCATCCATTGCCAAATTCCTGGCCTTCGTAAACATCAAATTTTTCATCATTAACTCTTATCTTTGCTTTTCTATTTGGAAGAGTAATGTCCTTAAGTGTAATTCTTATTCCTTGCCCGCCTCTTCCATTAGGCAAATAAAAATCTCTGGATGTTGCGCCTTTTTCAATAGTATCACTAAAAATAATATTGTTAGCTGAATCATAAATTATAATTTTAGCACTTTTACTATCAATATTTTCTGCCCGTAAATATCCTACGCCATCATAAAAACTATAGTCTGCGTAATCATTTGCAAATTGTTCATCAGTTAATTCTGGAATATAAAATTCATTCTTGCCAATTCCAAAAGAATTTTCTGCGCCATAATCTATTCTTGCAGCAAGAGTAATTGTTATATTTGCAGGCATATTTTTCTCTACTTCTTGCTGCTTCAAAACAACTACAACATATCCAATGCTGCCTCCGCTTGCAACTCCATAATTTCCAGAACGGGATTTTATTGCTGCATTAGCTGGATGAAATCCTACGCCAGTAACATAAGGATTATTTTCTTTTTTAACTATTGAAATGCTGTTGATTCTTGTTATATCAATTCCTGGATTTATTTTAAGCGGAACTAAATTGCAAAAAACCGGAACATTTTGCTCCTCTAATAAATCTGAACGAACAACATATGGCTGACATCCTAATGGCGGAATAAACAATTGCAGATCATAAAAATCATTATCTTGTCCTGCAATAGTGCTCTGTCTGGCAGAAGTTCCAGATATTAATGAACTATAAGCGCTTCCAAAAGGATTTGTAGTGGGCGAATAATATTGTGTGCTATAAATACTCGTGCTCGCTCCAAAATCCGCAGCACTCGTAGTCATAAAACAATTAATCGTCAACATTAACGAAAACAAAGTTAAGACTAATAATCTTGCCCCAATTTTTTTCATATTTTTGTCTTGCATTTTAAATTAAATCTATAGTCAAACCTTTAGCGCTAACCATCTCATAATTATCTTGCGCTTGCTGTATATCTTGCGGAGCAGCAACGCTTTTCGCATATATTTTAAATGCTTTAGCATTATCTAATTCAGTTGGAGTTAAATAATAATTCTGCTTTCCGCCAGCATAAACATAATTCGTAAGTGTTTGACTCGGTATAGTTAAATCAGTGCATTTTTCTTCAGTTACTCCAAAAAATCCTAACAATCCATCTTTTGGAGCATTGATGCATTGTTTTGTTGTAGTCGCTGGAACAACTATCGAGCTCTTTTTATAAATTTTTAAATCAAAATTATAATCACCTTCTGCAATTTCTAATTGTTTACTATAAGGATAGGAAACTGAATCAATAACCGGATAACTATTGTCCTTCTTTTCGCTGATAGTTAATACTGCTAATTCATTTGTTAAACTTCCATCAACAAAAATTTCAAGAGGAACTTTGTAGTTTTTATCTAAAACAATTTCTGCTGAATTTTCTTCATTTGTGGAAATAGTATATTTTTTATCCTTATACCCTTCTGCGCGTGCAGTCAAGATTCCGTTTACGCATTGAGGAACTTTCACGCTTGCAGAAGAAAGTCCTGTTGCATTGTTTGTTTTTGTTTTTCCCAAATCACAAACATCATTAAAACATTTAAACTCTAAACTTGCTTCAACTGGAAGAAGATTTATATTATAAGTATTAACAGATAAATCTGCATTAGAATTATCACAGATAGTTTCGGTTTGATCAATATATTCTGTAGCTACTGCTTCTCTAGCAGTATTTTTGCTGATTACTATCGAAATCGGAAACTGGAAAACTTCTTGCGCATTATTTTTATTAAAAATCTGAATTAAAATTGGAAAATACACATCATAAACAAATTTATATGGCGTATAACAGAAACCCATAACGTTTAATCCTGGCTGAGTTCCAACTGGCTCTGCAGTCATAACATTATTTTTTGTAGGCCAAATTTCGATTCTTGAAGGCCAACTTGGAGAATATTGAAATGCAACTTGTTGATTGCCCAAATCAATATTGCTATCTTTTCCGGCGATATAATAATTAGTATACTTGCCCTTTGAGATATAATATTCACCATTCATCTTTATCATTCCAATATTTGTTGCAAGTGCAGATTTTATTTTAGTTGCAACATCATAAGGATTCCATACTGCGGGCGAGCATTCAAAGATAACACCATCAACGGGAGCATAAGTGTAAAGAACATCCAAACTATAATTCTCCAAAAACAGTTTACTTTGTTCATAATCATAAATATCTCGAGCAGTATCATAAAGCGTTCCTAATTCTGAATTTGCCTTAACATTATGACTGCTTAAAATAAAATGTGTATCTCCGTAATCTACGGTTATTCTTTGGCCAAGTGAAACAGTAATCTCGCTCGAACTTATCGTAGCTTTTCCAGAAGTTGCAGGTTCGACGCTAATTGTATATCCTTCAGCTTCAAATTCAGAAAAATCACAATTTCCAGATTTTTCTTTTACATACTTTCCAAGCTGTGTTTGCATGCTGGCTAAAGTAGGAATTTGTTCTTTCTTAATTCCATTTCCAGAAACATAATACCAATAAGGAATTCCCAAGCCCATAAATGCAAGTTGTGAAGAGAAAGGCGCATATTCTGTTCCCGGCTCAAAATTAGGAGTTTCAATATAACCACCCTGGCTCGCGAGTATGCTCGCGCCATCATTAACCGTTTTTTCTAAACAAGAAGTATAATAATTATAAACTGGCTGAATACTCGCAGGAACACTTGCTGGAAGATAATTTTTTGCAATAAAAAATCCAGCAATTCCAACAATCAAAATTATAGCAATAATAACAAAAACGGTGATTTGCGAGCCTTTGCACTTTAGCAGTTGCAGATAATCCTTCTCAAAGTGCAAGTGCGAGTTGGATCTCTTATTTTTATTTTCCATTATATTTTCCCTCTTTTTTTAGCTTTTCTTTAATCAAAGCTATAATCTCGCTGTTAATGTCTTTATCGATAATAGTCTTAAATTTTTCCCAAAGAGGCTCATCCTCTATCAAAAGCAAATATTTTTTCATATCCTCTTTAGCGTCACAGCTCCTTTTTATAAACAAGATGGCCTCTCTTATAAAGGTTTCTAAATAAGTTACTTACTTAGTAAGTTAGTTAATGCAATAATGGGCTCAACAAGTTCAGAGAAGTTTGGTTAGATTTAAAACCATTAAATATCTCCTTATTTTATGGGCTTATAGTTCAACGGCAGAACATATCTTTGACGTGGATAGAATACAGGTTCGATTCCTGTTGGGCCCATGATTAAAGATTTCGAGATTATGACAAAGGGAATATTTAAAAACCTATTTTCGTGAGGTATTTTATAACAATTATAACAAAATGAAATTACCTAAGAAAACAAAAAGATTTTGCCCTCATTGCAATGAGCACACAGAGCAAAAAATAGAATTAGTTTCAACAGGACACAAGAGAGGAACTCTTAAATGGGGTTCTTTGACAAGAGCTAAAAAGCGAGGAGCAATTCCAGGAACAGGAAATACTGGACGTTACAGCAAAAGAGCAGGTAAATCAAGAAAGATGAAGACAAAAACAACTACAAGAAAAGTGTTAACCTACACTTGTCAAAAATGCAAAAAAGCGACACTATCACGTTCAAGGAGAGTAAGCAAAATAGTTTTCGAATAATAAAATGGCAAATCAAAATAAAACAATGGATGCAGGAGATAAGAAGAACACCGCAGGTGGTTCTTGGGTTGCTGGAAGTCAAGAAACCCGCAGGAGGTTGTTGTAATGGCAAAAATAATCAAAAAAAAGTTCTTTGAAATCGACCTTCCATTAATCGGTGGTAAATTTGAAGCCTTAGCAAATTCTATAGAAGATTTAAATAATAAAACTGTAAAAATAGACATGACTCGCCAGCTAAAGGGCAAGGGCGTTGAGGTTGTGTTCAATGTAAAAGTCGCTGAAGGAAAAGCTATTGGTTCTCCAAAAACATTAACATTAATATCTTCTTTTATCAAGCACATGCTTCATACAGGAATTGATTATGTAGAAGATTCTATAACTGCTGAAACAAAAGATAGCATTGTTATCATAAAACCATTTTTAATCACAAGAAAAAAAGTTTCAAGAGCAGTAAGAAGAACATTGAGAAATTCTGCTAAAAATTGGCTTATAGATTATCTTAAAACTAAAAATGATTTTGAAGTTTTCAATGATATTCTTTCAAATCAACTTCAAAAACCATTAAGCATGAAGCTAAAGAAAACTTATCCATTAGCAATTTGTGAAATAAGAATTTTTGCAGTCAAAAAAGCAATTATAGCAAAAACAGAAGAAAAAAAGTAATAAATTGCAGTATAACAAAAAAATGGCAAATCAACAATGTCTTGTTCTGATTAAACCTGATGGTTTAGTTAAATCTCTTACGGGCAATATTATAACTGCGCTTTCTGAAACAAAATTAAAAATAGTTGGCGCAAAAATTGTTAAAGTTTCAAAAGAACTTGCAGAAGCACACTATTCTGAACTAAAACAAAGTCTTCTTAAAAAATTTGGAGAGAAAAAAGGCGGAGACATCTTTGAAAGCACATTAAAATATGTTCAGGGAAAATATCACACCGATAGAGTTTTTGCATTAGTTTATTCTGGAGAAGATGCTATTGAAAAAATAAGAAAAATGGCTGGAAGCACAAATCCTGAAGAAGCAGATTTCACAACAATTCGTGGAAAATATGGTAGAATAAATTCAAAAACAAATGTTTTTGAAAACGTTGTTCATGTTTCAGACAGTGAAGCAAGTGCAAAACGTGAAATTCAACTTTGGTTCGAACCTGAAGAAATCACAGATATAATTTATCCAACAAAAAAAGGAAAAGTTTCCATGGATAAAATTGTTTGGGAATAACACATCTATTCTGATAATTTAAAATTCTAAAAAGCCTGCAGAGGGATTCGAACCCCCGGCCCCCGGTTTACAAAACCGATGCTCTACCACTGAGCTATGCAGGCATAAAACTAT
>Ga0172375_10000909_pt1 | contig 47805 bp, 44 predicted proteins | sample LakKiv1m_FD_114537 | JGI IMG/M metagenome (GOLD analysis project Ga0172375, IMG submission 114537) | Freshwater microbial communities from Kabuno Bay, South-Kivu, Congo - kab_092012_11.1m | ecosystem: Environmental > Aquatic > Freshwater > Lake | place: Democratic Republic of the Congo... | reverse complement strand
TAGGGGATCTCCGGGATAAGTATCACATCCGCCCCGCTGGCGATACCGGCATGCAGGGCGATCCAGCCTGCGTTGCGCCCCATTACCTCCACGATCATCACACGGTGGTGCGACTGGGCGGTGGTGCGTACGCGGTCCATCCCCTCCGTGGCGACATACACCGCAGAATCAAATCCAAAAGTGATATCCGTCCCCCTGATATCATTATCGATGGTTTTGGGGATGCCGATCACAGGCAGGCCGTCTTTATACAACCTGTTCGCTATATTCAGCGTGCCGTCGCCGCCGATACACACCAGGCATTCAGCTTCCAACTGGCCGAAATTATCGATAACGGCTTTCGACAAATCCTTGAATTCCAGGGAGCCTTCTTTTTTAACGGGGCACCTGTAGGGATTGGCTTTATTGGAGGTGCCCAGTATGGTGCCGCCCAGGTTAATAATGCCGGATACGTCGTCGTAATGGAGTATTCGATGCCGGTTGTGCAGCAGACCCTCATAACCATCGGATATCCCCACCACTTCCATCTCCAACTCGAGCATGGTTTTCTTGGCCACCGCCCGGATCACGGCGTTTATTCCCGGGCAATCACCACCACCCGTCAGGATGGCTATCCTACCTTTTCTTACCACGTCAATTCGCTTTTATCCGACTGTTACTTGCAGCAGGTCTTGCTGCCGAAAGCAGTCAGCAATATACCAAGCCCCAGCAACGTTAGAGTCACCGGGCATGGCAGCGGCCAGCCCAATAAAGGATTGGGAATTCGGGCAGCCATCAGGACGGCATCCACTATAAGCAGGAAACCAGCGATGATCAGCAGGATTTTACCAGCTTTAAACATGCAGCACCCCCATGGTTAATTTGTCTTATTATTAGAGTATCACGTTGGAAATTCACAGTCCATATCAAAGGTTGTACAATCTAAATACAGGACTGACCAATATGGCAGCGTCAATTGTTACGGCAGCCATTGAAGAAAAGGAGGTGCGCTATGTCGGGTAAATTTGCGCTTTCCCTCGGTGGATGGGTACTGGGTCTGATTATCGCAGCCATAGTTATCATCATAGCCGCCGCGTTGCTCGGCGGGTACCTGTGGGGCAACAACAGCGGATACCAGTCAGGCTATGACAGAGGCAAGGTCGACGGGGATAAGGCCGGCTTCACCAGAGGCTACGAGAACGGCCAGAAGATCGGTTACGACCTCGGATTTCAGGCCGGTGAGAAAGCGGGATATGACAAAGGCAATAAGACAGGATACGATGAAGGCTATGCCAAGGGCAAGGACCAGGGCTATCAGGAAGGCGAAACAGCAGGTTACAACAAGGGACTGAGGGAAGGATACAACTCCTGCATAACGCCCTATTATTACTATCCCTGGTACTTCAGAGGCGGCCCCTTTTATTAATGACGATGAAAGGATTTTAATATTCGGAAACGCGACGGGGTGTTGTCCAACAGGCTGCTGCTGGTCTGTATCATTCTCGCCCTGATCCTGCTGTCGGCAATCGCCGTGGCTGCCATTTTCTTTAAAGACACGGCCGCCGGGCAGTGGGTGTTCAGGGCGACGGATATCGTTCTTCACATCGACGTCTACCTTGGCGACCTCATTGAGCAGTATGGCATCTTTGTCTACGGAATACTGTTTATTATCATTTTCTGCGAAACGGGCCTGGTTGTGACTCCCTTTTTACCCGGGGACTCATTGCTTTTTGCTGTGGGCGGATTTGCGGCGCTGGGCGCGCTGAATGTATGGGTATTGATCTTGTTGATGTGGCTGGCCGCCGCGCTGGGTGACAGCTTCAACTACTTCATCGGCAACCGAATCGGGGAACAGGTTTACATCAGGGATTACAAATATATCAGGAGGGAATATATCGACCGAACCCACGCTTTTTTCGAAAAGTACGGAGGGATGGCCATAGTGCTGGCCAGGTTTGCGCCGATCCTCAGGACCTTTACCCCTTTCGTGGCGGGCGTCGGCAAGATGAACTACCCCAGGTTCCTTTTCTATAACGTAACGGGCGGCCTGCTATGGGTGACGATCTGTATATTATGCGGATTCTTCTTCGGCAACCTGCCTTTCGTTAAAGAGAACTTCTCGATCTTTATACTGGCCATAATCATTGTTTCGCTGATGCCGGCGGCAATTGAATTTTTCAAACACTGGAGGGCCAACCGCTGAAGCCGCTCAAGTGGTACAAAGAGCTTTCCGCCCATAGAGGACGGCTGGCTACAGGAGCCTTTCTGCTGGAAGGTCCGCGCGCCATCGACCAGGTGGTCGAGAGCAGTCCCGGCAGTATACTGGAGATACTATATACAGGTGACCCGCCCCCCGGCTATGCCCGCTACGCACTGCGATGCCTGACACCTTCCCAGATGAAATCCATCAGTTCCACAGTCGTATCCCAGGGGATCGCAGCGGTGGTGCAGCTGCCGGCCGACACATATTCACATAGTCTACCGGTGGATGCCGGGTCCAGGGTCCTGCTGCTGGAAGATATACAGGACCCCGGCAACGTGGGTACACTTATCCGCACTGCAGCTGCTTTCGATTACTCGGGGATTATGCTGACCGAGAAATGCGCCGATCCCTTCTCCCCCAAGTGCATACAATCTACGGCGGGCACTGCCCTGTCTCTCTGGATCAGGAGAACGGTCGCCTATCTCGACCTCGTAGGCGAGCTGAAGAGGAGGGGATATATCCTGGCGGCGGCCGATCTGCGGGGAACGCAGGGACCTTCGATACTGAAAGAACCTGACAGGCTGGTGCTTGCGCTGGGCAACGAGGCAGCGGGGCTATCCGATACGCTATTGAAGAAGGCCGATCATAGGGTGAGAATATCCATAGCTCGAACGAAGGCGGAGTCCCTGAATGTCGCCGCCTGCGGCGCCATCTGCATGTATTTAAGCAGCCTTGAATAACCCGGAAGAATAAGAGAAACTGAAATTACCCTGTATCAGACCGCTTTTTCCTGCAGGATGATATATAAAGGTGTTTTCTTCTGTTTCCAGTACTGTGCCGCAGAATCGAATATGCGCTCCGCCATATGCGCGTCCGGCGGATTTTTTGCGGCGAAAATTTGGCGGTTCTTGAATAGAACTACATATCCGGCGGCCGGCCTCCAGGACAGGTCCGTCAGGCAATCGCTGAACGCGTCCCAGTTCATACCGAAATATGAGGGAAAGCCCAGCCCGGACGCCGCCTTCTTCAGGAATCCCTTTTTATCCTTCACATCTTTTAAATCGACCTCCATAAACTCCAGTTCCCTGTACAGCGCGGCATCGCGGATAGCGGCGTCGGCAGCCGGCGCCGCCAGGTAAACTCCCGAGTTTAAATATGTGCTGAATATACCTGCCCAGTCTTCCATACCTCACTCCTGTATCAACTTGAATGACCTGTAATGATCGTCCGTATAGTAGTATTCCCCACCACCGCCGGCAACTATACGTCGCGCGCCCCGGTCATGTGAGCCGGGTGTGATCACGGTGTACTCGTGATAATATCCGCCCGGTCTGGCCGGCAACAGCCCCTCGTAGTTGCTGAATACCGTGCCGTCCTTGGAATAGGGGAAGGGGCCCCCACTCTTGATCAGCGCCAGCGTGGTCCTGCCTTCGGGAGGCAGGTCAGCGACGGCGATTACTTCTGTACCGGCGGGTATATCCACCTGGCTTTCGGTTGCGGCAGGGATTGCCTGCTCAAGGGGAGATGCGGGCTGCGTGCAGTTGAAAAGGGTGTTGTTGCCGCTAAATAAATTGAAGAGCAAGTAAACCGAGGCAAGAATGGCCAGGTAAAGTATGACCTGTTTCCAGGTGGTTGGTTTGATCCCCACATGGAAAGTATATTACAGATATAAATATTTCTGAAAGCGCCGCCTGATTTTACGGTATACCTGCTGCAGAACAGCAAGTACTACCAGGCGGATTTCACCGAATCTAAATAAGCATTGATATCAGCGCGATACTGCTTGGCTTTGTTCCATAAACTGTCGCGGAATTGTGAAAGTTCGCTCAGCAACTTCTGATTCCGATTCAGGCAGCTTTCGACATCCTCGCTGAGTCTCCATATGGAATACATAATTGCGGGAATTACCAGAAAGATCCCAACGAAGTGCAGAAAGAACTTGTCATTGGCCAGACAGTCATGAATAAAAAGCACCAGCATCACAAGCAATCCCAGCGCCAGATATATGTTGCCCAATAATTTGAGTAACTTCATGCCGTCCTCCTCAGGATTGGATGTTTGAACACCAACCCGGCAGCACTTCCGACCAATTCAGTATACTCCGCTGATTTTTTCTTTCCAAATCCCCTGAAAGGTAATCGCGGGGGGAATCGTCGGGCTCATCATAATAAACCGGCTCTACCACAGCAAACTTGTATATAAAATGATATATTATGCTGAACAGGAGCGAAAAGATGGCGAGGACGTCGGACAGATATCCCGGTGTAGAATGGGTCGGTGATACGGGCGCTTTCATTACAATCGATGAAAAGAGATGCACGGGATGTGGAAACTGCATAAAGGTTTGCCTGGGCCGCTGCTTTGAAATTGAAAGGAAACTGGCCAAAATCAAAAGCCTGGCTGAATGCATGGAATGCGCTTCCTGCTGGTATGTCTGCGGGGAAGAGGCAATAAGTTTCCGCTGGCCGCCGGGCGGCACCGGATACAGGAGCGATTGGGGTTAGGACGATGCGCCGGGAATACGATGTCATTGTGATCGGGGCGGGATTTGGAGGCCCCGTAGCGGCGAAAAAATGTGCCGACGCCGGGCTGAGAACAATCATGCTGGAAAGGTCGGAGAATCCCGGGGAAAAGGTTATCTCCGGCCTCACCATTCCCATCTACGGGTTCTTATTCGGCCCCGCTTTCATACGGGACGGCAATCCGCCTATCGAGAGGCCGGTGGACGGAATAAGGAATTACGTTATTTATGACGTGAAAAGCGGGGATATCGAGGTTGTCGAACTGAGGATACCCCGGCCTCTTTCTCCCATTATCGCGTTCGGCTACAATGCGTACTGCAAGCCATTCTGCGCCTGGGAGGCGCAGCAGGCCGTCAAAGCCGGGTCGGAGTTATTGACCTGCACCACCGCAGTGGATGTCATTAAAAATAACGGCCGTATCGAGGGTATCATTACCGAAACCGGGGAAGAAATCAGGTCGAGGATTGTGATCAACTGCGAGGGATCACAGGGTATACTGGCGATCAAGGCCGGTATAAGAGATAAATATCCGCCCCGGACGATCTCACTGGCCGACACATATGATTATGAGTGTCCCAAAGAGATCATTGATCGGGTTTTCGGACACAGCCTGCGGTTCTGCTGGGGCTTCGATGAGCAGAAGTTAGCTCCGCCCCTGGGCCACGGCAACGGGCTAATGAGCTGGCCGTACAAAAACAGCATACACTGGATGCAGGACCAGTGCCTGGCGCTGGATGACGGACAGGTGCCTAACCTGAGGCGGTTATTTGACGAGTACCACGAAAATATCACCACGCAGCTACCCTGGTGGAGAGACGAGATAGCGCCCAGGGTCAGGTTGCGGGCCAGGATGTGGGAGGGATTCGGAATATACGTCGGCCTGGACGATAAGCTGCGCAACATGCCCAACTATACCGATGGTATGATACTCGCAGGAGATGTGGCCGGGCTGGAGAGCACAGGGCTGTGCGACGGTGTACCTACCGCATGGTTTTCGGCGGATATCGCCGCAGATACGGCCATTGAGGCCGTCAAGGCCAACGACACGTCAGCAGCCTTTCTGGAGAGATACAACCACAGGATTCGAGCTCACAGCATTATCCAGTGGGCGATCACCTGTAACGGCAGATGGAACCTGCGTAAAGCACAGGAAAGCCATGACCGCAAGGACTTGAAGCGAAGGATCAATTACCAGTTCGGCCCGGGAATTCTGACACATGCCGGCACTCCTCTTATAGGCAACCTTTTATATGCAATCAGGAAGGACCCGCTTGTATTAAAGAAATGGGCCAGGATGTTTCTGAGGTACTACTACAACTGGGAAACCGATAGTGCTAGCGCTGACATGCTCCCGGAGGGCAATAAGAAGAAAGCCCTGGCGCTGGACCTGATTGTTCTGGACGCTCTGGTGATACTGTTCAGCCCGGTCAACTGGGTATTGGCCTGCCTGCTGGCGCCACTGTCCGGCACGGTTAATCCCCTGATAAAATTCTTCCTCCCGGTGATTGAGATCGCATTAAGCGCCGGTATCAAAATGGAGCCGCTGTTCAATCCTCTATACCGGTGGATGATCGATTACGTTAAGCAGGCGGACCCTGCTATACTGATCAGCGACTCTTCTGAATAGTCTCGAGGACAACCTCGTAAATCTCGAGCTTCTCTTTCTTGAGCAGGTCTTCGATCTTCTTCTTGATAGCCAGCGCCTTCTCCATGGACTTGCTCTGTTCCTCGTCCGGAAAAGTCGCCTGTACTTTGAGATAAGCGGTATTTAACCGTGCGTGTGGCATTTAAACTTTCCTCCTTTTGATTAGCCCCGACTGAACATCTTTCAATGTACTTCAAAGAAACTGAGTTTGTCCAGTCGATCGAAGTTATGCTGGGCATCGATCCAGCGCACCGTTCCTGAGCGGCAGCGCATCGCTATGGACTGGGTCCGCGCCCCTCCGCTGAAATAGCGCACTCCTTTGAGCAGTTCGCCGCTGCTGATGCCGGTGGCGGCAAAAAAAACATCGTCGCTGTCTATCAGGTCTTGCGTCTTATAGACCTTGTCGATATCTACCCCGGCGGCCAGGGCCGCCTCTCTTTCACCGCTGTCGCGCATCCAGGCCTTGCATTGGATGGCGCCCCCGATGCAGTGAATGGCGGCGGCGGAGAGAACCCCTTCAGGTGTGCCGCCGATACCCATCAGCACATCGACCTCCCTCTCCGGCAGAGCTGCGTCTATGCTGGCTGCGATATCGCCGTCGGTGATCAGCTTAACCCTGGCGCCGGCGCTTCTGATGTCTGCTATCAGACGCTCATGGCGCGGCCTGTCCAGTACTACAACGGTCAGCTCGGATATCTTCCTTCTCTTGGCGACGGCTATGTTCTTCAGATTATTAGATACGGGCGCGTTTATATCGATGCAATCCTTTGCCTCAGGGCCGGTGACGATTTTATCCATATAGACAAATTGCCGGGGCCAGTGTATTGTTCCCCTGGAGGAAAGAGCCACGACGGCAATGGCGCCGGGCAGGCCCCTGGCAACCAGATTGGTGCCGTCTACAGGGTCCACGGCGATGTCCACCTTCAGTCCCGAGCCGCCGCCGATGTGCTCGCCAATATACAGCATGGGGGCGCGGTCCTTCTCCCCCTCCCCTATGATCACGATGCCGTCCATGTGCACATAGCCCAGCACATAACGCATGGCATTTACCGCGGCCGCATCCACTATTGTTTTGTCGCCCCTGCCCAGGTAGCGCGCCGAAGCCAGGGCGGCGGCTTCCGTCACGCGCACCAGCTCCATGGCGATGTTGCGTTCGATCGGTATATCTGAATGGCTGGATTTCATACGGCACAACCTCCCCTTCCAATAAGACTATTACATTGTCCATGAGTTCGTCAATGTACTTCATGGTTCGGCGCCGGTGAGAGACAAACGATATCGTGTTAAATTTGAATTTTTATGTTAAGTGTCGTATAATTTAAATACGGCTACAAGTTCAGAAAAGCTCTGCTTGCAAATATCGTCCGCGTTAAGTTAAGGAGTAACTCCATGGCATCCAATCAATTCGCAGATATCAGCAAGGATCTGTTCAATCAGATCAAATTCATTGAAAGCAGGGTGAAGGACGATTCATTCAAAGATGCAGTCAAGCTGCTGGCCACCGCAGAAAAAACCTGCGAACAGCTCGAATCCCTGATGACACCGGACAACCAGTTACAGACACATATAATCAGCAACCGCCGGCTGGAGATCGGCTGGCTGCATGACAACATTCAACAGGGCCTGCAGAAGAGGAAAAAGCCGGCAAAGAAGCGCGCCACTAAATAGAAGCGGCGCTTTTTAAAAACTTCAGTTAACCAATAAGCACACACGGTCCCGGAATTCGGCCCCGTGTGTGCTCTTTTATTGCCTGCCTGACATACATAATCCAAACTGGCCCCGGATATCCGGTTTACCTGTTTTCTCTTCAAACACGTTACAATAGAAAAGGTCTGAAATAGTATGGATGAAGGAGTAGCGCCATATGGAAAGGAAAGTGCACAACATTGAGGGGCAGGCAAAAGCCGGTCCGTATTCCCATGCAGTTGAGGCCGGCGGATTCATCTTCGTGTCGGGCACGGGCCCGGTCGACCTTGAACGGAACCTTTTCGAGCTTGAAGACGTTAAGAAAGCCACCGGGATTACCCTCGATAATATACGAAGAATCCTCAAAACCGCCGGCAGCGACCTGGATAAAGTAGTCAAGGCCAACGTATATCTGCGGGATATGGCCGATTTCAACCTGATGAACGAGGTCTACGCAACTTATTTCCCCGAAAACCAGCCGGCCAGAACCTGCATCGCGGCCAAACAGCTGCCTGCCAACATACCGGTCGAAATCGAGGTTATCGCCGTTAAATAAACATACCCCGGATCGGCAGTATTAAGACAGGATCTCAATATTGCTGTTCAATTATTTGGTAGACCGAAAAGTCGCATACCCAATTCCTCATCCAGTCTATCGGGGTGACCTTCGGGATGTGGCGGATGTACAAAGGCGTCCTTATATACATTCCTCGTCAGCATTTTCCCTGAAGTATCCCGTAACTGGAGTATTACATTGTAATGAGTATCGGCCTCCGGCTTAAGGGACAGATCGCAAACTCTGATTGCACTATCACTACCGACATCGACATTCTCCGATCCCTCGGCTACTTTGTTCCCGTCGTCGTCGCATATCAGCCATTTTAAAACACTTTTAGGGAAATCCTGCAGCAGGTCGTTTACCACCCAGACGGCCACAGGTTCATTCTTATATTCCATAAACACTCCCAGCGGCTGGCTGCTTTCCTCAAACGCCTTGAGGCCCTCCTTGGGCAGCCCCCACCAGTCATATACGCCGAAAAAGCTTTGCGGTAGCATATCGATAAACAGGAATTGGAAATACCCGCCGCAGGGATTATATTTTTGTATACGATAGTGTTCGATGAAATACTTGATCAGCCTGTATTGATAATATTGAAGCTCTTTTATATACTCCCGGGGATTTTCCAGCTTGATGAATTTTGCGAACGGTTTGGGCATTTTATAAAGGTTGTCGATACATGCCGGCGCATCGAACCCGAACTCCGTATTAAGTTTCTCGCTGGTGCCGAAAATATCGGTATAATGCGTTTCGGCGCCGTCCATTGAGCCATAATAGTTATGGCTGTCGCCGCTTTCGGGATCATCGTCATACCATGAACCTTTTATATAAGGCCTTGTCGGATCGAGTTTCTTGATCGCCTCCACAAGCTGCGGCCCGGGTATTACATCCATCAGTGACACAGGTCTCTCAAGGTTTGAGAACATGCCTTTTCTGACCCCGATCATCCATACATTCGGCTCATTTATCACGCCCCAGCATATAACGGATGCATGATTACGCAGATTAACGACCATGTCACCAACGACTTTAATCGCCCTGTCCTTGAATTCCTCGGTCGTGGGTATAGCCCATCTAAGGTCTGAATCCTGCATTATAGCTATTCCCAGTTCATCGCACAGCTCATAAAGCTCAGGCCTGGCGACATGGATGTGTATCCTGACCGCGTTGCAGCCCGCGTTTCGTATGGCCTTCAGGTCCCGCAGATAACGGTCCCTGTTCATCCTCGAAATATATACGTCAGGAAAATACGTCGTTCCCCTTATGTATATTTTGCTTCCGTTTAAAATGAAGGCTACCTCTTTATCCGTCCTTTTGATACTTATCTCTCTTATTCCGAATTTGTATTTCCGGCTTTCAAGGCATTTCTTGCCTGACCATATCTCGATAACCGCGCGGTAAAGGTCGGGATTCCCCCTGTCCCAGGTATTCCATAGCTTTGGATTTTTCATATTCACTGTAAGGCTGTGTTCCGATATACCGGCAGGCGAGGTGATTTGTTTTTCTACAGATTCCACCTGTAATCCCGTTGCTTCATCGATGATCCTGCAACGTAAGATCACCTCACTATCTTTTACCTGAGACGAAATCGGTATATTTATATCGATTCTAGCCAGTGCATTCTTATCCTGTATCGTGGTCCTGATACAGGGCTTGTCATAAAAACGTATCCCGTCATAAGCAATCAGCTTTACTTCTCTCCAGATGCCCACCGGGTTGATGTCTCTCTGGATACATGCCAGAGTGTGTTCGTAAGTGCCCTTGATCATATTCCTGATAACCGTAAGCCCGTTGAAGTAAATACCTAAATCCATTCCGCTATCGCGTACAATGAGAGTTTCCGTATCCCAGGGCGACCATACCCTGACTACAAGCACATTTACCCCGTCGCGATTCAAATAATCCCCGACCTCGAATTCAAATGGAGACGAGTATCCCTCATGCTCACCCAGCAGATGACCGTTCAGCCAGACCCTGCAGTAGTAGTCCACCCCAACAAAACGGAGGACGGCGTATTTTCCCCTCATATCTTCCGGCACAAGGAATTCCCTCTTATACCACCATGGAGCATTATTGAATTGCCTCAGTTCCCTGCCGAAATTGGGATTCTGAGCGAAAAGTAACTGGAGATGGGTGAGACGATCGATCGGCTCCCAGGCCGAGAAGCCCTGAGTAACTCCTGAGACCGGGTCCCAGTTCACCTGATGGGCGCCCAGTTTTTCGCCCATATCCAGGACATCCTGTAGTACATACCATCCCCTGGCAAAGTTCAACTCTTTCACAACAGAAACCCCCCTTTAGTATTTCAACCTGCCGATTTACTTGAACTGTAGATGCAGACATATTATGGTTTTATATGCATTAACGTCAAAGCCTGTTTAAACCTGGATTTTCCGTGCGCATTAATACTGATTATCGGTCATTATTTGAAGCAATGTAGTGAGTATCAAACAACCTGCCGGACTATTGTTACCTTTACACTTAAACAGCTTATGATTTAGATTAGAAGCTACATATATTTAGGAGGCGGTAATGTCGAAGGAAGAGACGAGGTTTATGCGGGTTGGAGAAAGTACGATAGGCATAGAGGCGGGTTCCTCGACAAATGGCCCGGGCAGGATGGGGGAGATCAGCGTCGCAATCCGTTCCGCCAGAAAAGATACCGTCCTGATGTGGAAAGAGCCTGTAAGCCGTCCTGACGGCGGCAGCGAATGGACAGCACAATCCGACGGATTGACCGTAACAACGGTCCTTTCGCCACTCGACCATATAATAAAGTTTGACGTATCGATTAAATCCGAGGGCCCCAAATCGATCAATTCTTGTATGTTAAATTTCGATTTCACGCTCGTCCATTCTGCTAATCACAAAGCTATTGATCTGGATGAAATTTACGTTCCGCATCTCCTTCCCGAAAAGGATATGATTATCGCCGACGCGGTATTTCGGTCTCCGGCGATTGTGGTACGACATAAAACCACGGCAATGGCGCTGATACCGGACCTGGACGCGATACCGGAGTTGAGAGCGGCGACCTGGGCGATGAATTTCGACCGCAGAGGAATTAAAGGCGTTCCAAGGCTATCGCTTGGCTTGATGAAGTATCGACCCCAGGGACATGTTTTTTTCAAAGCCCTGAAAAACGAAACAATAGACATTCCAAATGACGGACTGTCCTTCTCCGGGTTCATTCTTTTCTCTATGGACGCCGGAGAAAACTATTCAAGGGACGTTTTACGCTTCCTGTGGGATTCCTACGGAGTTAAGAATTACCGCTCGATGAGCCCTCAAGTCTTATCGCTTGGCGAGCTTGCCGGGGCGGCTCTGCACCGCATTTTTAAACGGGACGACCTTTACCGTGAGTTCGATTATCAGGGAGTTAAATGCGGTGGCGTTGTCACGTTCAGCGCGACGCGGGAAAAACCGCTCAATCCGATCAAAGCGTCACGGACCCGATCGATATCTTTATTCAACGGTATTACAACCCATCTTACACTGACGTATTTTGCTTTATTCGGTACGCCGTACGAAACAGGCGAATCGCTCCAACGGTTGGTGCACAAGCAAGGTGTGCCCTTCATTCAACAAACGTGGTTCCAGGCATGGTTTAACGCGATGCGCACTGCTTACGGCGCCCGCGTTATGGCGGATAGATGGAAGGATAAGCATTTAGCGGAACAGGCGACCCGGATCAAGGACTTAGCACTGCACGCGCCGGACGAAGACGGTATGTTCTCGGCCATCTGTTTTTTCCCGGAGGACAGGGTTTGGTGGAAACGCGGCAGCTTAACGTTCATGGCCATTGAAGATTACCATACGCCCGACCAGGCTACCACAGGCTATTTCATGTTGCGATGGTATAAAGACGTCGAACCGGATCCGGCTCTGCTTGAAAAGGCCAGGGGACTCGGCCGGTTTTTCATCAAGCATCAACTTGCCGTAGGCGCGGTGCCGGCCTGGATCAAAGGCCATACGCATCGCCACTCGAGGACCCTTTTGAAATCGGCATCCACCGCCGGGCCTATGATGTTTATGGCCCTCCTGGCGGCGGTGGACAAGGACGAGGCGGTTTTAGAATCGGCCAAGAAAATGGCGGGGTTCATCGAGGAATACGTCCTTCCGAAACATCTCTGGTACGATTACGAGACGGTTTTCTCGTGTTCACGCCACCCACAGCGGTTTATGGACAAACGGACCGGAATCCCCCCTCAAAACGGAATGAGTATGCTCTGGGCGGCCGAAGGCTCCAGGCTGTTGTTCGAATTGACCGGCGAGCCGCGATATCTTGAAATGATGAAAAAATGTTTGGATGATTTGCTCTGGCTCCAACAGATTTGGAACGCCAGCGTCGTCTCGATTAATCCGTTCGGAGGCTTCGGGTCGATGAACACAGACGCCGAATGGAACGACGCACGACAGGGGATTATAGCCCCCGTGCTTCTGGACGCCTATCGCGCCACGGGGGACCCGCATTATTTTCAAAGAGGCGTTGCGGCGGTCCGGTCGTGCTACATCACCATGTTGCATCCCGCGATGAAGGAGGTTGCTCCGGGCAATATGGTTTTCTACCGGGATTCAGACTACGGATCAATATATGAAAACTACGCCCACAACGGCTTCGACCGAGTTATCTGGGGATATCTTGAACCTGATTGGGGAGCTGGAACAGCCGTTTACGCATCCGCTCACGCATTAAAATTTTACGGAGATCTATTTGTGGACTTAAAACGGGATTACGCCTTCGGAATAAACGGATGCAATGTGAAAAAGCTACAGCGTAAAGGCTCTCGAATCAAATTGGACGTTGAATTCATTGCGAAGATAAAAGATGCCCCTCAGGTAGTCGTTGAAGGAGCCGCGCCTGAAACAATAATTGAGATCAATGGGAAGGTCACGTCTTTTAATAATTTCAGCCAATAACCAAGAGATTCCACACGAACTCGGATGGAGGAGGTAAATTTTGAGTTATAAAATACTTGATGACAACACTCTAGTCGACTACATATTACAGCTTCCGTCACTAAGAAACTTTTTCAAAGGCGCCGATTCTTTAACCGCCTGCGAAGTGGGAGATGGCAACTTGAACCTCGTCTTTGTCCTGGGCGACGGCAACAAAGGCGTGGTTGTCAAGCAGGCAGTTCCCTACCTGAGGATAGCTGGCGACTCCTGGCCCCTGACCAGGGACAGAATGCGTCTGGAGAGCCAGGCACTGGCACTGCATAACAGACTGGTCCCCGGCCTTGTTCCATACCTTCACCATACCGACCTGGATATGTCGCTGGTGGTTATGGAATATTTAAGCCACCACACCATCATGCGAAAAGAACTGGTCAAGAGGAAACGCTTCCCTCAATTTGCTGATCACATATCAACGTTCCTGGCGGAGACATTATTCAAAACATCGGACCTTTTCCTGAGCGGGGGCGAGAAAAAGAAGCTGCAGGCAGAGTTTATCAATCCGGAATTATGCAAAATCACAGAGGACTTCGTTTTTACCAACCCTTACAAGGAATCCTCGGAGAACAAATGGAACCCCGTTATTAATCCAGAGATAAAAGCGCTCCGCAGTAATTCGCATCTGAAGGTAGCCATCGCAGAGATGAAAGAAGGATTTATGACCCATGGACAGGCCATCATTCACGGCGATTTGCATACCGGCAGCATAATGATTAATGAACGCCAGACCAAGGTTATCGATCCCGAATTCGCTTTTTATGGACCAATGGGCTTTGATATCGGCGCGGTACTGGGGAACCTGGTGTTAAATTACTGTTCTCATTTCATACACACACCGGAACCTGTTGAACGAGCCGATTATCAGTTATACCTTCTGAATCTGGTTAAAGAAATCTGGAATAGTTACGCGCTTAAGTTTGATGATTTATGGCGAGAAAACAATAGAGGAGACCTCTGTCCACCAAGCTACTGGGACTACCCGGGCGGAGAAAGGGCTTTTGCGGATTATCGCCAGCGGTACATCAGACAATTGCTACGTGATACTGCAGGCTATGGTGGCTGCAAGATGATGCGGCGCATTACTGGTATTGCGCACGTTGAAGATATTGAAAGTATTAAGAATCCTGAAGATCGTGCAGTCGCTGAACGCCTGGCGCTGAAGATCGGGGCTCGATGGGTGATGGAACGGGCGAGCGTTAATCATATCGAAGACCTCATCGGCGTTGTCCAGGAAGTAACTGCAGGGGGTGAAAGGAAAAAATGAAGGTGAACGGCAAGCATTACCGCACTATATGGATGGAAGGCCGGGTAGTAAGGACAATCGAACAGAGACTTCTGCCTCACAAATTCGAGATTGTGGATTTATCCGACCACCGAGCAACAGCGGTGGCAATTAAAACAATGGTGATCCGAGGTGCGGGGGCAATCGGTGCTGCCGCCGCCTATGGAATGGCGCAAATAGCATTAGAGGCACCTGCCATTGATTTCTGGAACTATGTCAATCAGGGAGCGGAAACAATAAAGCGTACTCGACCTACCGCGCAGAACCTTTTCTATGCAGTTGATAGAGTCTTCAATGCAATGCGAACGGCATCTGGTACGCAGGAGGCGCGCGATATTGCTCAGGAAATGGCACAGCAGATAGCCGACGATGATGCTGCCGCATGCCAGTCAATCGGGAACAACGGGGCAGAGTTGATCAAGGATGGCGCACGTATCCTGACGCATTGCAATGCAGGATGGCTGGCTTTTGTAGACTGGGGCAGCGCCCTTTCGCCGATCTATGTAGCAGCCAGACAGGGCAAAAAAGTATTCGTCTATGTGGATGAGACCCGGCCTCTGTGCCAGGGCGCCCGCCTGACTGCATGGGAGCTGCAAGGTGAAGGTATTGAACATGTCATAATTGCTGATAACGCTGCCGGACACTTTATGCGCCACGGTGACATAGACCTGGTGATCACCGGTTCGGACCGCATTGCCGCGAATGGAGATGTGGCTAATAAAATCGGCACATACGAAAAGGCAGTGCTTGCGCACGAGAATGGGATACCTTTCTATGTCGCTGCACCTTCGTCAACCATTGACTTAAATTGTTCCAGTGGAGACGCAATTCCCATTGAAGAGCGCTCAGAGGAAGAAGTGCTCACTGCTTATGGATTGACAAAGGATGGAGTTTCCGCCAGTGTCCTTATACCGTACGTAGGAGCGCATGCCCGTAATCCGGCTTTCGATGTAACTCCGGCCAATTACGTAACAAGGATTATCACAGAAGCAGGCATTCAAATGCCACACGGCATAAACACAGCAAAGACGGCATGATAAAGACATATGCGAGAGCATAGGCGGCAAGAACCACTTTTTTGGGACCGGCTGTTGCCAGCTGGTTTATTGAATTCCTTATACTTTTAGATTTTTCTATATTCTTCGCGGAATTCGAGTACCATGCCACCGGGAGTTGTATCGAAATAACACCAGCGCTCACCTTTATAGCTGGCCTCAATCAGCATCTTATGTCCCTGCTTCTTGAGTTTTGGTACTACTTCATCGTAATTGGATATGCCCCACGCTATATGGTGTATTCCCTCTCCCTTAGACTCAATGAAATCGGAATATATCGAACCAGGGCTGGTCGGCTGAAGCAGTTCAACCATTAAGGTCCCGAACTTAATAAAAGCGACCTTCATTGTAAATGGCTTCCCAGCATACGACTTTCCTCCCACAGGCTCATTCAAAGGTGAATACTCGATAATCTCCGGTGTTCCAATATCCCATATGGATGAAATGAACTCAACGGTTTTATCCGCGTCCTTAACTACAACACCTAAATGCGCCAGGTTTGTTAAAGGTACAGAACCATTCCCCAATTTCATTTTATATCCCCCATATTTATTAATACCTGTAATATTTGCAGTTAACAATTATATTGGTTTAGCAGCTCCCGACTTTTCTATTTCAGCCCGTATCTGAAGCTGGTCGCGCAGGTCCTTAAGGTCTTTAGGAGCCAGATATGCTGAAATGGATATAAGTATAATGAACGCGCTCCAGGCTACTATGAATACAAGTAAAATGGCATCCCTCAAAGATGAATTGACCGCTATGATACCGGCAATGAGTGGAGCCGTTGAGGAACCCACCTGCTCGAAAAAGTTCTGCAGAGCATTGGCTGTACTGCGCACTTCCGGTAGTGTCATGTCATATACGGTGGTTATCACGTTGGCTGAGGCCATTGGCATAAACAGGCAAGATAATGCCAGTAGAGAACCGAAAATGAGCGTATCGCCCTTGGGTATATTGATTGCCAGTACCATCAATACTAAGGCAATCATAATTGCTGCCACACTCACCAGAAATCGACCTCTCTGGGTACGCTTGAAGAAATAGTCACCCAGCAACCCTCCAATAGGATAGCCGGCAGCAAGCATCAGTATGCCCACGACCATGATAATAAGTACTGTGTTAGTATCATAACCCCGCTCTGTCTGCAGGTATCGGAAGAACCAGAAGGCTATCACCTGGAAGGGGAAAACACCCGCGAAGCCACTCAACAATAGGAAGATGAGGGATTTTTTCTTAGCTAATCCAATGGCCGTCTTCCATTTGAATTTATAATCGCCTTTCTGATCGATGCCCTTGAGCTCCGGCTCAGAACCTCCCCTCTGCGGCTCCTTGACGCCGAAGAATATAACGATAGCCAGAACAAAGCCCATTGCGCCCGTAACATAAAAAACGCCTCTCCAACCTATAACCCCACCTAAAATTAATGCCAGTACCATGCCGATCAAATACCCAAGCGGCATGCTAATTTGCAGAAATCCTATAATCTTCCCGCGGACTTTTGGCTCAAAATAGTCATTGGTCACATTGTATAAGCCCGGATAACTTGAATCTGCAATACCGGTCGATGAACGAGTCAGCACGAAAGCCGGGAATGTGCGTACTGTTGCGCTCAACCAGGTTGTGGCGCCCCATATCAATGCGGCCAGTGCCAGCAGCTTGGTCCGTGTAAAGCGGTCATAAAGGTAACCCCACACCGGATACAGTATGGCGGCAACGATCAGAGCGGCTGAAAAAACCAGCCCCATCTGCGCTTCATTGATTTTGAACTCGTCCATGATAGGTGTGGTCAGCGGGCCGATTACCAACCTCTCGGTCTGTTGAAAGAGCATAAAAGCAAAGAACGTCCCGAATACGAACCACGGATATTTCGATTTGTTCATCTATTCTCCATCCCCGATAGGCACTTTGAAACCTCCATGTACTACCTCCTACTCATATTTGGACCAATACCTTGAACGATCATAAAAAATCAGAAATCTTGCCATGCTTTTCCTGGCATTTAAGTAAAATGATCGTGGCCCTCCTTCTTATCACTGCCAGCCTCTGCCAATGGTTAAAGTTAGATTAATTTAAAACATCATTCACACTGATGTAAAGATGAGAGTGGACAAAAATTTGCCAGATATCTGCGGAGGATGTAAGTATTACTGACTGCTGGTCAGTTATTAGTAAGTGCAGTCTTATAACAGGACAACGATAAATTATCTGAAAAGGAAAATATTATAATGTCCCACTCAACCGTACGCTGGATTCTTCCGTGGAAACAGCGGAAACGGATTACTCTGATTTTAAAAGCTGCATAGAGCGAACATCGTTGGTCACGTCGCAAAAAACCGCAGGCACATCTGAAAACCCAATACGTACGGCAATAAGGCTGTTGCCCTCAGCACGTGGGGAACAACGGAGCTTGGTTTTCTCTCAGCAAAGGCGGGAAGATCTAAATGGAGGTGGGGTTCTGTCTGATACCAGAATGCGGTTGAGGCATAATCCGCCCGAATCGAATCCAGTAATCCGTGATGCCAAATCATTTTGAAAGACTTTCTGAAGGGGATCGGATCGACAACTTGAAAGCGATATGCAGCGACTCGACCCGTCAGGTAGTTTCTCCTCGTGCAACCGTCAAGGACCCCTGTGCTTCTGCCATGGGTGAAGTACGCTCCGGCATTGAAATACTCTTCCAAGCCTGTTCCGTGGTGTAAGGGCTCTACGTTGCTATCGATGAATATCTCTTCCCAACCCTCCATTTGGCCCATACCGGCACCTCCGGGAAGGATACTACCAAGGGGTCTTCGACAGATCCAAGCATCTCGATTCTGCTCTGAGACATGGCATCCGACATAGTTACCCTCACCTTGCGCATCAAGGACAGTATGCGGCACTCCTTCAACTGTTGGATTAGTCCTTCTCCATTGCGCGTGAAAATAAAGGGTGTCCATAGTGATCTCAACGCCAGAGTAGTATGTAATCCCATAAAATATTTGTCCGAAATTTAAGTGCGATGAGTTCCTCAAAATCACTTTTGCGTGTTTACGAAAGGGCATGCGAAATCGCGATACATAGCCTCCATTTAACATCGACTGCGGGAGGGCATCGTATTCCCGATACTGGCAGAACGCCGCTCCGAAAAAGTCTCCAATAGGAACACATACGCTTGGGTTTGATTCGTCGTCCCAATAGATGAGCAGATCAATAGCCCGCAGGAGAATGCGCGGAACTCTAGACGGAAATGTGAAGTATATACGGCTGATAACTCCAGGCCCCTCGATGTTTGCGATAGTGAACGACTCTCCCGGTGCCAGTTCGATACACTTACGCTTAAATGCATCTGAATAGGGTCCTTTCGATCCCCCCGGAAGTGGTAAATGGGCAATCGGCCGGACATTCCAACCTGAAATCAATCGTGACGTACTCTCAATCGGCCGGGTTATTTTTGAAAAATCTGTGTAATCGTTCACAGTAACACCTCCTGTTCCGAGGTAAAGAGAGATCCTTTGTGGCCTATCATCCTTAACCTCTGCTACACTAACATCGCCAAAACAAAATTACATTACTATGGGGTAAGATGTCAAAGACAATCTGGATTTATATTTGACAGCTATTTATTCGGCGATAAAATTATTGACTATATATCCAGTTAACGAAATCGAGAAGCCTTCAGGATATGGTGGGTAAAGGCTTTAGATCCTGTTTTTGCAGGTCGCCTTTAAATAATCTCACAGCCACTGCCCGTAATGTCAAAATATGCTATAAAGATTAAAACTGATTCTCGGTCATTAATTCCAGTGAATTCACCAGTATCAAGCAACCGGCCGGACTATCATTATCTTTACACTGAAGCAGATTATGTTTTAGATTAGAGGCTACGTATAAAAGAAGATGTGAGGTATGTAATGGAAGGTAAAAAACTATCCGTAGGCGTGAAGCTGGGTTACGGTGTGGCCGATTTCGGTGGCTGCCTGTTTTTCGCGGCCACAGCCTTTGTACTGCTCAACTATCTTACGGACACAGTGGGCTTATCCGCAGCCCTGGCAGGCATCGCCCTTATGATAGGACGTCTCTGGGACGCCTTCTATGACCCCATCATCGGATATATCTCGGACAGGACCAAGACCAAAATGGGCAGGCGCAGGCCGTTCATGCTGGGCGGCGCCATACCCCTGTTCATAACTATGATAATCATGTTTACCAATCCCGCACTGATTATAGGCTCAGGCATCAGCCAGACGGTGCTCTTCGTCTATACAATGGTTGTCTACATCATCCTCTGCACCGCATGGTCCACGGTCAATATCCCATATTCATCGCTGGGACCCGAGCTCACGACCGATTACAATGAAAGGACGTCGCTGAACGGTTACCGCTTTGGCTTTGCCGCCGTCGGCACGCTGCTTGGCGCCGGCCTGGCATTACCTATAGTTGCCATAGCGGCGGATAAAAATATGGGCTTTGTGCTGATGGGCACCATCTTCGGTGCAGCACTGCTTATCTCAACCCTGGTCACGGTCTTTTCAGTCAGGGAATCCCCCGCAGTCAGGCCGGCCACGTCCATGGGTTTCGTGAAAACATACACTGAAGTATTCAAGAACAAGCCCTACGACTTTATTCTCGTGGTCTATATACTCCATATAATAGGCATCACCATCGCCAGCGGCATAGTGATCTATTATTTCAAATATGTGCTGGGCGCCGAAGATATGACCACCTATGCCATGCTGATATTTATCGGTGTTGCCATGCTCTTCATCCCGGTCAGCGTTATCATGAGCAAGCGGACCGGTAAGAAAATTGTCTACGGTACCGGCTTTGTAATCATGGCGGTGGGGCTGATGGTGCTGTTTTTCCTGGGGCACACACAGGGCATTGCTTTCAACCTGATCATGATGGCTTTCCTGGGAATCGGCATGGGCCTGCTTTATGCTATGCCTTATGCAATTGTGGCCGACTCGATAGAATACGACTACCTGCGGACGGGTGAACGCAGGGAAGGCGCTTTTTTCGGCATCTTTACCTGGGGCCTCAAAATGGGTCAAGCGGCGGCAAGTCTTTTGATGGGCATTACGCTGGAGGCGATGGGCTATATAGCAAACGCCATACCGCAGGCAGCCAGCGCGCAGCTTGGTATCCGGCTCTTCCTAGGGCCTGTCCCGGCCGCCGTCTTCCTCCTGGCGGCCGTGGTCATCTATTTCTACCCCATTACCGAGAAGCGCTATAAAGAGATACTCGCGCAAATCGCAGTCATGGAGGCCAAAACCAACCGCTAAAACAGTAATTGTGAGGCCTATTTGAAAGAGAAACTTGAGTTAGACGATTTTAAAAATATCATTATAGCCATCAGTAAGACAATCACAGGCAACCGCAATTACCTGTGTGAACTGGATTCCGTGATCGGTGACGGTGATCACGGCATCACTATCACATCCGGATTCGAAAAGATCGTTAAAACGATCGGGGACAAGGATTTCACCGATAGCGCCGAGCTGCTCAAGGCCGCTGGGTCCAGCTTTATGGCCACAGTAGGCGGAACTACGGGTCCGATCTTCGGTTATCTTTTCATCGAAATGGGCAACAAACTCAAAGAGCTCTCAAAGGGGGAAAATATCCCCGTCGGGACCGATGAGTTTTATATTATGGCTGAAGCGGCGATGGAGAAGATAATGAAGCTCGGGGGCGCGAAGCCGGGCGATAAAACCATGATCGACGCACTATATCCTGCGGTAAATTCGCTTCAGCAGTCTGCTAAAGAGAAGCTATCTCTAAGTGCGGCATTCAAATTAATGGCGGCAGCCGCATTATCCGGGGCAGAGACCACCAAAGAACTAATTGCCGCAAAGGGCAGGGCCAGATATGCCGGCGAGCGGGCAAAAGGGTATCAGGATGCCGGCGCCACGTCTCTGTATCTCATATTAAATGAATTCAATATTTACATAAACGGCCAGTAAATATGTCAATGGAGGGAGGCCATGGTTAAAAAACTTATAAATAATCCTGACAACATAGTTAATGAGCTGATAGAAGGTTTTGTACTTATCAATGCCTCCATAGTAAAACGGATAGGCAACTCAAATGCTGTTGCGAGAATTGATGCGCCGGTAAAAGGCAAGGTCGGAATCGTCATCGGTGGGGGAGCCGGACACGAGCCATTATTTCTCGAATACATTGGAGAAGGAATGGCCGACGCGGAGGCACACGGGCAGATATTCGCAGCTCCAGCTCCCGACATCGTAATGGATGCCATAAGGGCTGCCGACGGAGGCAGGGGCGTCATCCTGCTTTACAACAATTATGCCGGAGACGTACTGAACTTCGGCATTGCTCAGGATATGGCCAGGGAAGAAGGCATCGAAATTGAAACAGTGCTTATAAATGATGAGATCTCCTCGGCGCCGCTTGAAAGAATGGAAGACAGGAGAGGAACAACCTCTGACCATGTAATTATTAAAATCGCAGGCGCTGCTTCATCTGCCGGATTGGATATGCCAAGCCTGGTGACGCTTCTAAGAAAAGCGATTTTTAACTCACGTTCACTGGGCGTCTCATTATCCGCATGCTCGCTACCCCAGACAGGACTGGCGACTTTCACTCTGGAAGAGGGAAAAATGGAGTTCGGTATGGGACTTCATGGAGAGGCAGGCGTCAAAAATGTTGATTTCATGAGCGCCGATGAGACAACGAAAACCATCCTAGATTATATTATTGCAGATCTACCATACATCTCTGGCGATGAGGTTATAGCGATGGTAAACGGGTACGGCTCCACCACCAGGATGGAGATGTTCATAGTTGCCAGAAAGATTTATTCGTATCTGGCAGAGAAGAAAATAAATATATACTCATTGGAAATGGGGGAATTTTGCACTTCTCAGGAGATGGCCGGCATCTCAATTACCCTTATCAAGATCGACGCTGAGATCAAGAAATATTACGATGCAAAAGCCGTAAGCCCCTTTTACAAAAAATTGTAGATACTTTTGCACTGTTCTGAAACTGCACGGCAGCTTCCTCGGCAGGCCTACTCTGCAGGCCCTTCTTTCAGGGCAGCTAAATTGGCGACCTTGCCCGTTGTAACCTGCAGGGCCACGTGGGTCTGGCTCTTGCGAACACCCGCGATCTTGGGCAGGTAATCCTTGAGGAATTTGGCCATGCTGGCGGAGGAGACGAACCAGGCGCCGAAGAGGATGTCGAAGGGACCGGTGCAAAGCGCAACGAAGTCCACGTTGCTGCAGCTGGCCAGCGACTGCGTGATGTCGTCCACATGGGGCGCCTCCACCTCAAGCAGTATAAATGCCCTCACGGTGTAACCCAGTTTGGCCGGATCGGGTATCACCGACCAGCTGATCACGCCCTGCTCCACCAGACGGCTTATCCTGCGCCTGACGGTCTTCTCGCTCACACCCAGCTTGCGGGACAGATCTATATTGCTGCGCCGGGCATCGACCGCCAGCTCCGCTATCAACCTGTTATCCAACCCGTCCATGAATCACATTATATCATGACCGAATCCGGCAGCGACACACTTCCGGACGCCCTTTATGGACGCTGGTAAAGCAGGGAGAAAAATTTTTCCGCGATGGCCTTTTTGCTTTTTTCGGAACTGTTTTTCAAAATCATGCCCCCGGTCAATCCCCGACATGGCGACCTTTGCTCTGTTTTCGTCCTGTAAACTAAATAATATGACCGTTTCAGGACATGATTATCCCTTGACAGTGTCGTTTTATGTGCATAATCTATAAGCAACTTCGACCGCTTTATAGAGATTTAGAGATGGATTTCGGCCTGGGGCAAAGAGAGGAAGCGCTGCGCTGCGAGGTACGCGAGTTTGCCGAGCTGGAGATACCCGAGACTTTCATATCCAATTTCCTGGATGAAGAAAGCCATGACGAGGACTGGGCTTTCAGCCTGTCCATCTCCAAGAAGCTGGCTGAGCGGGGATGGCTGGCCATGGGCTGGCCGCAGCAGTACGGCGGACGGGATGCCTCGCACCTGGAGCAGATGGTCTTCGCCATGGAGGCCGCCTACCGTGGCATACCCGGACTCTCCATGGGGGTGAGCGGGACGGGATGGGTGGGTCCCTCCCTGATGATGTACGGCAACGAGGAGCAACGGCGTAAATACCTTCCCCTGATATCCTCCGGCAGTCCGGACGGCGTCTGGTGCACGGGATACAGCGAGCCCAATTCAGGGTCGGATTTCGCCAGCATCCGCACGTCGGCTGTGCGGCAGGGCGACGAATATATAGTGAACGGCCAGAAGGTCTGGACCAGCTGCGCCCACCGCGCCAGGTGGTGCTGGCTGGCGGTTAAAACAGGATTGAACGGGGGAAAGCCGCAGGACGGCATCAGCCTGTTGATCGTGGATATGAAAAGCAGGGGCATAAGCGTCAATCCGCTGCTGAACTACAGCGGCGAGCACATTTTCAACGAGGTCTTCTTCGACAACGTGCACGTCCCGATGGTGAACCTGGTAGGTGAGGAGAACCGCGGCTGGTACCAGCTGATGAAATCGCTGGCCTACGAACGCCACAGCTTCTGCGGCCAGTCGTACGGCGCCGCCAGGCGTATACTGGACAGCCTGGTTAAATTCGCCGTAGAGACCAGACGCAACGGCGTGCCCATTACTCGAGATCCCGTCGTCAGACACAGGCTGGCCAATCTCGCTGTCGAGATGGAAACCCTCAAGATGTTCGCTTTTGAGATAGCCTGCAAGCTGGGCGAGGGCGCGATGCCGGTCTACGAGGCCTCCCGCAACAAGTCGGTGGGCGACCACCTGCTGGAGGAGCTGGCGCTGGCAGGCACTGAAATACTGGGCTCCTGCTCCCAGGTGGAGCGTCATTCCAAATTGTCCAGGCTGAACGGCCTGATACAGCGGCAATACCTGATGTCCCCGGGAACAGCCATAGCGGCCGGCACGGACGAGATCGAGAAGAACATTATCGGCAAATTTAAGCTGGGCCTGCCCAGATCGTATTAAGGCGAGGGATACCGGATTTGAACTTCAAGTACAGCGAGCAGCAAGATATGCTGAGGACCATGGCCCGGGAATTTCTAGCAACGGAGTGTCCCAAATCGAGGACGCGCGAGCTGGAGAAAGACGCGCGCGGTTATGATCCAGGCACCTGGAAACGCATGGCGGAGCTGGGCTGGCAGGGGCTGCTGCTGCCCGCCGAGTACGATGGAAGCGGCGCCGACTTCATGGACCTGGTGGTCCTGATGGAGGAGATGGGCCGCAATATACTGCCCGGGCCGTTCTTCTCCACCGTGGCGCTGGCCGCATTGCCCATTATGGACTATGGCAGCAAAGACCAGCAGGCCAGGTATCTGCCGGCCATTGCCTGCGGCCAGACGGTCTGGACGCTGGCCCTGGACGAGGACCCGGCGGACTGCGATTACGCACGAATCAGTACATCGGCACGGCAGGAGGACGAATCTTACCTGCTCAACGGCGAAAAAACGCTGGTGCCATGCGCCGGCGTTGCCGACTATATGCTGGTCGCCGCGCGCATCAGGCGCGGCAGGATAGCGGATAAAGGGCTGACGCTGTTCATCGTGGATATGAAGGAGCCCGGCATCGAGGTTGAGGCCATCCCCACCATAACGGGCGAGACGCTGTATCAGGTCAGGTTCAAGGATGTGAAACTGGACGGCGCCGATGTCCTGGGAGCGGCGGGCGCAGGGGAAGATATGCTGGGACGGATACTGGATAAGGCGGCCCTGCTGAAATGCGCGGAAGTCTGCGGCGCCTGCCAGTCGCTGCTCGAGATGAGCGTGACCTACGCCGGGGAGAGGAAGCAGTTCGGCAAGCCCATCGGCACCTTCCAGGTGATCCAGCACAGGCTGGTGGATATGATGATACAGGTGGAGGGGCTGCAGCACCTGGTGTACCAGGCCGGCTGGATGATGAGCGCCGGGATGGACTGCTCCGCCCAGATCGCCATGGCTAAAGTCAAAGCCAATGAGGTTTACCAGCGCGCGGCACTGGACGGCATCAGGGTGCACGGCGCGATTGGATTTTCGCTCGATCACGATGCGGGCCTTTACTACAGGCGCGTGCTTGCGTCCAAGTTTTTCCCCCGCGATGCCGGACACTACCTGGAGAAAGTGGCCGAGGGCATCGGCCTGTAAGCGGCGTCCCGCCCTCAATTACGATCACTTCTTCTCTACTTTTCCCCTGTTTGCATTTTGATTATATTTGAATTACGTTGCTATAATGGATACGTAATGAAGGTGAAGAGGAACCATTTGAATGCCTGTTACAACTGCGGCACATTGAATGTCACAGGCGTCAAGTCATGCGGCAATTGCTACGCGGTGCAATATTACAACTGCCCGTATTGCCAGGCATGGGTGGACAACTCGTTCGCCAATTGCCCCTGTTGCGGCAAAAATCTCAACTGGCCCAGGGAATCTTATGGCCCGGAGTACGCGTTCAGCCAGAACAAGTCCACATCATCCGCCGTGGTCGTCCTGCTGTTGAGCATCGCCGTGCTCTCCATAGTTGCCTTCACCCTTATCACAAATCATTCCAATGCGGCTGATGCGGTTACAAATCCACCCGATGTTGCGGCATCGAATAATCTACCCGCGGAAGAGATGAAGGTGGCAGCCCAACCCTACATCCAGGATCCTGCTACGGAGCCACCTGAGATGACTCAAACCGACCCCGTCGCCTCCGATGCCGCCGCCGCTACCGATACGTATACGGACACCACCGGAGCATCGAGTTCATACCTGGTGCCGGATACTCCTCAATATACCCCGGTCAATGCTGCGGCCACGGGAACCTATACGCCTCAGCCCAGCTCCTACCTGAAAACGATATATCCCAACTGGGGACACTGCAGCGGCGGCAGCTGCAGCGGCTACTATCAATACGGCCAGTAGTTGGCCTTTGACGACTTCAGTTACAGCATCCGGCAATAACTACTGCGCCTCTCTTATCTTTTTCATGTCAAGCGCGGTCTTCAATCCCTTCTCCCGGATAACCTTGAAGGCCAGGCTGCCCGCAGTAGCATGGTAGTAGCGTTTGCCGTACTTCTTAAGCAATTTTTTATCGATCTCGAATCCGAGCCCCGGCCGTTTAAAAGGCTGGAGCACACCGTTTTTGTCGGGAATTATGGGCTCGATGATGCCTTCCCTGATCTCGGGCACCCACCCGGGTTCCTCCAGAGGATACTCCAACGGATGCAGATTATTTTTATCCGACAGCATCAAGTTCCAGTTAACATAGAGGCCGATGCCGTTTGTCCACGTATGCGGCGAGTATTCCCTGTTGTGCTGGTGGCAGGCTTCGATGACCTGCTTTACCTGCGCAATCCCGCCGAAATACATGGCGTCCGGCTGATACAGATGGTAGCAGTCTTTTTCGAACATTATCTTGATATCATCCCACCCGTAGTTCATCTCTCCGCCGGCAATTTTTACGCGCGACACCTTCTTCAACGCTGCCAGATCATTGTAGTTGTGCCAGTTAAGAGGCTCCTCCAGCCACTCGATGCGGTTATCGGCGCAGACGGCGGCGAAGTCGGTGGCGCGCTTCAGGTCCCACGCAGGTATTCTTCTATCCAGAATGGTGATGTGTTCCGCCTGGTTGACGTCGACTGCGATATTGGGTACGCTGCCTACCCCTTTTCTAACGCCTTCAATCAATCTGACGTCGTCTTTGAACTCCTTCGCTTTAGCGCGCAGCTTAAAGGTTTTGAAGCCGCGCTCCCGCATGGCATGTATAACGTCCACCCTTTTCTCCGGCTCGTACAACTCACCGAAGGAGCAATAGGTATCCAGCGGCCTTGCCTCACCCCCCAGCAACTCATAGACAGGTTTATTATTCAATTTGCCCAAAATATCCCAACAGGCAGGCTCGATCCAGTAATTGCGCCATCCCAGGAAACACGCGTGCTCGAGGAGGTTCTGTATCCTGTCGATGTCAGTGGGGTCCGCCCCCATAAGGTAAGCTCCCAACAGCTCGCCCAGTCCCTGTCTCTCATTCCCCATGCACAAACCGGCTGAAAATCCCTCAATACCCTCATCCGTTTTAAGCCTGATCAGCGTGAACCTGCTGGATGTCTGCAGGTAGCCCGGTATCCATGCCGGGTAGAACTTGTCCTTCAGCGGAACGTTTACGTGATAAAGCTCGATCTCCACAATTTTCATGCCCGTTTCTCCTCTTGCTCTACGTATAATCCATACTAGGAAAGCCTGATGGAACCGTTACCGAAGCCGGAATTCAGCAGACTGCGAACGACCGGAAAGGATATATCTATAGATCTACTATCAGTCTATTCGGCCGCCGCGATCTCGAAGGGGCAGAAGATGGCATTGGAGAGGCAGACCGCTTCGCAGATGGCGCACCAGTCGCATTCACCCACCGGCTCCAGTGCGATGCGTCCATTGCTAAGGTACAGCGAGCCGCTGGCGCAGACATCGACGCAGAGCCCGCATCCGTCGCAGTTCTCGGGGAACAGTACAGGATATTCTCCACGCTCATTGCCGCGCGCCAATTTACCGGCTATAGCGGCATGAACGGTTGCATCTACGGCTGCCGCATCGGCATTCAGCGACTTTAACGTCTGCCAGCGGCCGTTGTTCTTTCCTATGGCCATCTGGTGACAGCCGATCACATCGATCATCTGGGAGGCGCTTATTTTGGGCAATGGATAGCTGCAGAGCACAGAAATGCTTTGACCGACTATTGCTCCGTTGATGTCGGACTCGTAACCCATCAGTGTTTTCCAATCGGTAGCATCCATCCAGCCCACATCGCCGCTGACTCTGAGGCCGCTATAACCGCCGTCGGAGGCCTGTTTAACCTTTTCTATCCATCTGTCCAGTACCTGTCGGGGATTAAACGTGCCGCCGCGCAGGTACCAGTCGTAACAGCTGATAAACTCGATCTGCGATTGTGCCTGCCCTGCACCCGGGCCCTGCAGCTTTTTACCCAGGGTTTTACGCGCTTCTTTTTCCACACTTCCGTCAGCAGTGACCCAGATACAGGTTTCACCTTTATTAATACCGGAAATGAAATAATCCGCCGCAAGATCAACGAGGTCGTTCTGAGACTGATAGAAGAGGCAATCATGAGAGCCCCTGCGGGCTTCCGTGACCAGTTCCACAGCGTTTGTCCTGTCCATCGAAATACGCCTGTTAGGATTTTAGCACAAAATGCGGGCGGAGTATCAATTATGCATAGCAAAGTCAGGAATAAATATGCTATTATGGGGCGTTTTTATAGCAGTTCGACAGGCTCGAGAGGGAATCCGTGCGGCAAGGATAATAATAAACCTGAGGCGGAATCAGACCGGAGTTAAGGGGCAGCTGATCGGGCAGATAAAATGAACAGGTATCTCTTGGGGATAGATATAGGCACAAGCGGATGTAAATGCTGTGTCACCAATGAGGAAGGCAAGGTAATAGCCTCCAAAAGCAATGTATATGAACCTTTGATCATCAGGCAAGGTTGGATCGAACAGGATCCCTCGGTCTGGTATAAAACTCTCATAGTTACTTTGAATCAATTAAAAACTAATCTTGATCTGAAAGGCATCGTAGCTATCGGCGTTACCGGACAGATGAGGGGAGTAACCCTGATAGACAGTTCAGGTCAGGTGGTCAGGAATTCAATCCTCTGGAACGATTTAAGAAACACGAGCGAAGTCAACGAGATAAACAGGGATTATGCCGAAGTTATTCAGCGAGTAACGCAAAATCCGCTGAATACTATGTGCACCCTGCCCAAGATATTGTGGATATTGCGACATGAGCCTGAAAACTGGGCAAGAACCCATAAAGTCATTTTCCCCAAAGACTATATCAACTTAAAACTTACAGGAAATATATTTACCGATTTAAGCGATGCCTCCGGCACGTCGTTTTATGATATTCATCAACAGAATTGGTCAGACGAAATCCTGAATGCTTTTTCAATTTCCAGAGATAAGCTGCCTGATATTCGTCAATCGACTTCTGTAATCGGTGAATTAAGCGCGCAGGCCGCCGCTGATACAGGTATTGCCGTGGGAATACCCGTGGTTGCAGGAGGCAGCGATGCAACGGTGGAATCTTTTTCCATCGGACTGATTAATTCGAGTCAATGCAAGATAAGGCTGGGGACATCCGGGGCGCTTTCTACAATTGTTGACAGCGACTACGCCCTTTCAAACAGCATGACCTATTGCTGGTCATATGTTATCAGGGACAGATGGATGCTGGACGTAAATACACGTTCCTGTGCGCAGGCAGTAAAGTGGTTAAGAGACGTTTTTTACGGCGACAGGCCTAAAACCGGAGTGACCTATGATGAGATCGATGATGAAGCTCTAAATATACCATTAGGTTCGGAGGGGCTTATATTTCATCCCTACCTGGTGGGCGAGGATGCTCCATACTGGGACAGTCAACTCAAGGGCAATTTCCTTGGCATCGCCGCGAATCATGCAAGATCTCATTTTGCCAGGGCTGTTTATGAGGGTACGGCCTATGCCCTAAGGGATGCCAGGTCCGCCTTTGGGCGAATGGCGGAGGACTTCAAAGAATACATATTCACCGGTGGGGGAGTTAAAAGTAAATGCTGGCTTTCCATCGTTGCAGATGTCCTGGGCATAGACGGCGCTATATCGGCAAATACGGATGCAGCTTTGGGAGCTTCCATATTAGCTGGTGTCGGAATTGGAATTTTCGGAGATATGGAGCAGGCTATGCACCTGTGCAAAAATCGAGATTTTTATATTGAATATAACAGGGAAAATCATAAAATCTACAACGAACTCTTTTATCATTACAAAAGGATGAAAGATGTATGCGACCGATACAGCAAATAAAACTATATTAGGCACGGTTTTTATCGGGTCGTTCACTATTAAAATAGTAAATCGACGCTTGTCATTTTTATCCGGGTGATGATTATATGAACTCCATTCAGTTATTCAACTGACAATCAGGTTGCGGCAATGGTTGTCAGGTAATCGATGCTTATATGATGATCGTGAAGCCCGGTGCCTTTTAGTGATCAAACAACGCCCTCTGCTATAATGAATGTTGTTCGCTGACGTTAATTATCTTGAAGAGTATTTTTTATATAATCCAAGAATATGAGAGCAAGAACCATTGAAGCCAAACAGCAAAAGGGGCAGAAGATTCTTGAGGCGGCGAAGGAGCTTTTCTTCAGTAAGGGCTACTACGGCATCACTATCGAGATGATCACTGAGAAAGCCGGCGTGAGTACCGGAACCTTTTACCTGTACTATAAAAACAAAATAGAAATCTATAAAGCCCTGCAAAATGAAGGGCTTGATATTCTGATCGATGAGATTAGAAAAGTTATATCGCAGCCCGGCATGAGTTCTTCCGCGAAACTCTCAGAGGTCGCTCGGACCTATTTTCGTTATTATAATAACCACAGGGAATACTTTGATATCATACAAATACTGAGCGCTTCACCAGACGAGCTCAAGGAAACGCAAACAGAGATCAGCAGGATCATAGACAATAAGGTATATCATTTATTAAAGGTGATTGAAGGTGTATTTAAAGAAGGCATCGAAAATGGTGAATTTGTTTCGATGGATACATGGAAAGCAACAAATGTGTTCTGGGGATTAATGGATGGCCTTATTCTTCTCGAAGAACGGAATAATATCAAGAACGTAATCAGGGTTGATCTGGAAGAGCTGATTAAACAGGCATTGGGAATGGCATTTTACGGTATAGGTATAGTTAAAAAGCGCCTGGTTGAAGATGAAAATAAATAGCATGTCTTGTCCGGCAATTTCCCAAAATCTAATAGCTTTTACCCCTGCTGAAAACTGAGACCTCGCTGATTAAAAGATTCCTAAACAATTGTAATATATCCCGCATTTTCCTTCCACCGGTCCCTTGATATCAGGATTCCTCCTTCATGCTCCCCCTTTATTCCTCAATGCGTGACTCTTGACATTTTTTTTGACGTGATGTTTAATTGAACATAATTCAGTTAGGCGACAGGCTGTTAGGATATAGTAATTATTTATAAATAGCCGGCGCCTATTGATGATCTTCGCAGGGAAGGCCGCAATGAAGCAAGTCTACATGCCTGAGCCAGGCGTAATTCTATACAGGGATGTTGAAAAGCCGGTGATAGAGCCGGGTACGGTTATTATCAAAGTATCGAGAATCGGCATCTGTGGCTCAGATGTCCACGTTTTTAAAGGCAAACATCCCATTGTAAAGTACCCCCTGGTCCAGGGGCATGAATTCAGCGGTTATATCGAGGAAATCGGTGAGGGCGTTACCGGTCTGAAAAAGGGAGACCTGGTTACGGTTCAGCCTGCAATCGGATGCGGAAAGTGTGCGAAATGCCTGAAGGGCCTGTTCGCTCAATGCAGTAAACTCAATTTTATCGGAGGTGATTTACACGGCGGAGGATGCGAATATTTTAAAATCCGGGCGGAGCAGGTGGTGAAGATGCCCGGAACCATGAGTGCGGACGACGCGGCCATGGTCGAGCCTCTTGCAGTGGCAGTTCATGCCGTTAATAAGGTACCGGATATCCAGGGACAGTCTGTATTAATCGTCGGCGGAGGCACCATAGGCATTCTGGTGGCCCAGGTAGCTAAGCAATTTAATGCTAAAAATACAATAATCTCCGAGATAATACCTGCCAGAAACGCGGTTGCAACACAGTGTGGCATCATAAACATCAATCCAACAAAAGTCGACTCGTTTGACGATCGTCTCAATGATCTACTTTCAGGTGAATCCCTGCACGCGGTTTTTGAGTGCGTGGGCAGCGAAGGCGCTTTTAATACGTGTATCAAAGTTATCTCCAGAGGCGGCTATGTGATAGCGGTGGGCGTTTACGAGACCGCCATCAGGACGGAAATGATCCTTGTTCAGGATAAAGAACTTAATATAATTGGATCTTTAATGTACACATGGGATGATTACTTAACGGCAGTAGACCTGATTGCCGGCGGGAGGATCAATGTAAAGTTATTACAAACCTATCATTTCAAATTTGACAGGTGGATCGACGGCTATAAACTGCTCGAAGAGAAGCCGGCTGAAGCCTTAAAGATATTGATCGACCTGGATTGATCCCCGGGGCTGACAGGTTTCCTTTCACCCATGTTTTTGCCGGCAATAGACAGCAACCCGTGCAACAGGTGACCGGAGTTAAAAATTAAAAGGAGCCGCTGTGAACAAGCATAAAGAGGCAAAGATAGTTTACGAATATCCTAAATGGATAATGGCCAGCTACGGGTCGAGAGAGCTGTTCAGCCAGTGGATCAGCGCGGCGTTCGGATTTACCGTTTTCTTCTATTATGAAGTGGTGGTCGGACTCGATGTCACCCTGGCAGCCGCGGCGTTCATAATCTACTCGATATGGAACTCGATCAACGATCCGTTCACCGGCTATTTGATGGAGCACTTTATTTTCCCCTGGGAAAAAAAGACAGGGTTTCGCCGTATGCCTTTCATCATCGGCGGCGGAATTTTATGGCTGGTCAGCTACCTGGCGATCTTTTTAGGGCCAACCGGCCTGGACCCGGTCGCAGATAAATGGCCGATCTTTGCATGGTATGTCGTCTCTATCTGTATATATGACTTTTTCTGCACGTTATTCGATGTTAATGCCGCAAGCCTGTTTCCCGAAAAATTTCGCGGATTGAACGACCGTCGTATGGCACAGTCCTTCGGTACGATCTTCGGTGTGATCGGGGTCGTGCTGTCCGCGGTCATACCTCCCATGTTTATCACTACAGGCGTTGCCGCAACTTACCGCAACGCAGCCCTGGTGACTGTTGTCATCGGACTGCTCTTTCTTCTTCTGCTGCTGCCCGGCACCTTTGAAACCAAGGCCGTGAGAGGCCTGTACAAACGCAGAAGAGAGATGGCGGCAGGCGAAAAGCTGCCGGGTTTCTTTAAGACGGCTAAAACAGTGCTCACCAACAAACGGTTCGTGAGCAAGATTACATTGTACCTGGGCTACCAGGTGGGTGTTGTCATGCTGCAAATGAGCGCCTTTTATATCGTGACTTATATATTGGACGCGCCGGCAAACAATATATCATACCTGCTGGGAAGCATGCTGGTAGGCGCTTTGATCTCGGTGCCGATCTGGATGATAGTCTCCCAGCGCATGAATAACAACAGGTCGATCAGCATATTCAGCGGCTTCTTCATGTTTTTCACCTTCATACCCATGATCTTCGTGGAAGGATTGGCCGGTTGGATCATCAGCCTCGTGGCTTTCGGGATAGCGCTGGGCGGGCAGTGGTTTATGGACCCGCCTACCATGGGCGACGTACTCGACGATGTAGCTGTAAAAACTGGCCGCAGGGATCCGGGAGTTTATATCGGCTATCAATCGTTTATATTCAAGCTGGGACAGACCAGCATAGCAGCAGTGATAGCCATCGTTCATACCACAACGGGTTTTGTCTCCGGCGCGCCCAGCCTTGAGCAGCTCATGGCGCTCAGCCCGACCCCTGAACTGGCGCTGTTCGGAATCCGTATTCATTCCGCCATGGTCCCTGCAGCTGCCGTACTCATAGCCACCATCATTTTCTGGCGGTTTTATGACCTGACACCGGACAAGGTGACCGCCAATAAAGCCAGGTTGGAAGAGCTTGGAATTTAGCTGCCTGAAAATGCAGTTGCTATTTGCTGAACGAGTTTGAATGTTTTACAAATGCAAGCTGGTAAGTTAGAATTCCCAACCATATTATGTGTGCAGTTGCTACTGTAATACGTATACAGATATTGTATGTGTAGTTTAGATTGAGGTTGAATGCAAATGAAACAAAGCAGTAAAAAATTCAAAATCGGTATTGTGGGGGCGGGAATTTTCGCCGAGGCCAATCATTATCCCTCTCTCTCTCTGCATTTTTTTGATAACGTTGAAAGATCCGCCGTCTGCGATATAGACAAAGAAAGAGCCGACAGAATCGCCGGTAAATACGGCTGGGGCAACGTATATGGCGATTTAAAAAAAATGCTTAAAAATGAGCACCTCGACGGTGTCATCGTCTGTGTCGGCGCCAGGTCATGTGTCGATGTAGCTACCCAGGTGCTTGAGCACGGGCTGCCGGTTTTCCTTGAGAAACCTTCCTCCATCGACCTTGCAGGCACTCTAAAAATAGCCAAAGCGGCTAAAAAGAAAAACCTGATTGTACAGGTCGGGCATCAGAAAAGACACGGCTTGGCTTACCGGCGCGCTATGGATATTGTTAAAGACAGGAGAAAGTTCGGGAATATTATTCAGATAGAGAGCAAGATGCACGGTTTCCCCATATTTCCAACATTTTACACATGTATGCTGGAGTGGCAATGTCACAATCTCGATATTGTACGGGCATTCGGCGGCGATATAAAGGAGATAGAGGCCAAATCATTCAAGACCGGTAAAGAGACCGGCGCATTAACAGCCATGGTCAGATTTGAGAGCGGGGCGCTGGGAATTCTGGGGTGGGGAACCCATGGCGGGCCCGGGCAATTTTCAGAGAGGATCGAGATACTGGGCAATAAAGGGAGAGGAGTGATTATTAATAATGCACGGGAGGTCACTTTTTATGATGAGGATGTGGGTGAGACGTGGACATCCGACTGGAATCCGATCAGCAAGAACCAGAGCCATGTCTTCAACGGCTACGTGGGAGAGCTTCTGCATTTCATTGAATGTGTGAAGAAAGGTAAACAACCGGAACCTTCGATCGAAGATGAGGCCAAAACTATGTCCTGTCTGGGTGAGATCGCCCTGAAGGCCGGGATTCCTATCAAATGGGCGTTTATATCAAGCGCACTCTAAATCAATTTAATAGCGGCAAATTATTTACAGGTAAAGAATAAAGAATGGCGAAAAAAGAAGATCAGCGCGCTGAAAAACTTAGACAAGAACTGGCGCAAATCGTCGGGCCAGGGAATGTCGTCTCAGATCAGTCCGAGATAGACTGCCAGAGTGTGGATGTCTGGTGGATGACGCGCTACCGCATGTTTCGAGGGGACAAATTTCCACAACCCCTGGCTATCGTTTTTCCTGAAAACAAGAAACAGGTCGTTAAACTGGTAAAATTTTGTAACCTCCACAAAATACCCATGGTCCCGAGAGGAGGAGGCGCCGGTGACTCCGGCGGTTCTTTAGCAATAAACGGCGGAATTACTGTAGACACAAAGAAAATGGATAAAGTCCTTCAGATTAATGAAAAGTCGTTAACCGCGCGTGTCCAGCCCGGAATATTGCAGAAGCATCTGGAGGAGTATCTGAACCGCCGCGGATCTACCATGAATCATTTCCCTGCTTCTTTCCATACCTCGACCCTGGGAGGATTCGTCAGCACCAACGGGACCGGCATACTATCCTCGAAATACGGAAAGCTGATAGATATGGTACATCAGCTCGAGGTAGTTTTGCCCGACGGAAAAATATTTAAAAGCCTGCCGGTAAACCGGCATTCCACTGGTCCCGATTTTTCCAAGCTGTTCATCGGAGCGGAGGGTACACTGGGGATCATCACCGAAATACTGTGCAAAATCTACCCTTTGCCGGAAAAAAGGGCGTTCCTGGCCTTTCTTTTACCCAACTTAAGGGATGGGATAGAGGTTGGCAGAAAGATAATGGTCAGCGGACTTCAACCCTGCATTATGCGATTTTACGATGAAAGAGACACCGCCCATATCCTGAAAAACCAATACGACATGGAAGGGAAGGGTTGTTTCCTGATGATAGGATTCGACGGCTTGAAGGAGGTTGTCGACGTTCAGGCCAGGCTTGCACATGAAATCGCATCGGGGGTGGAGAGCACGGAACTGGGAGACAAACAAGCTTGGGTCTGGTGGAATAACCGCTTAAAATCATATTATCCTCCGCTTGATTACGTCTGTGAACCCTGGATGACGGCTGTTACCGACACGATCGCCCCCTACGAGGATATTGAAAACGTATACCGGGCGATGAAATCGGCCGTGGAGGATGGATTCCACGAGCGCGGGGCTATATTTCATGCGCATTTCTCCCACTGGTATGAATGGGGAACCAGCATATACCCCTCGTTTATGATCAAAGACCTTCCGGAGGACCCTTCCGAGGCGGTCAAGCTCTACAGTGACGTATTGAGCGCCTGCATACGCGCTGCCATTAGAAACGGCGGTGTGGTAAATGAGCATCACGCCGTCGGATTACGCCTCGGCAGGTTAATTGAAGAAGGATACGGAAAAGAAAGCTTTGAGCTTATCAAAAAGATCAAGAAAGCCTTAGATCCTCACAATCTAATGAACCCGGGCAAGCTGGGCATAGGAAAGGTAGAAGCAAATGGTTTTTGATCAAAAGACAAAAGAAACACTCAAGATGTGCAGGTGCTGTTTCATGTGCAGGCACGCCTGCCCTGTTTTTTTAACTACCAAGCTGGATGCAGACACCCCCAGGGGCCATGCCCTGCTCGTTTCAAAGATCGACGAGGGTTTGTCGACCTGGACTGAGGACACGGTCGATAAGATATACCGGTGCTCGCAGTGCGGTCTGTGTAAAGAGCTCTGCGAATTCAAATGGCGAGAGGACCTGCTGGTACAGGCAGCCAGGGAAAATATCGTAAGCAGCGGGACACAACCGAAGGCGGTGACAAAGCTGGCGCGCCTGCTGATCGACCATGGAACCGCTTATTCAAGGCCGCCGAAAGGATTAATAGATCAGCGGTCGGCGGTCAAGGGAAAGCAGACGGATATTTTATATTTCGCTGGTGACACGGCGCTTTATGAGCATCCCGAAATTGTCCGGTCCACTGCGGCTGTGCTGGACTCACTGGGGGTCGATTGGACGTTGCTTAATAAGGGACATGCAACGGGAGTGGAGCTCTTTGATCTCGGATATACCGGTGAAGCAAAAATAACGGCGGAACGCCTGGCCGGTACGATCCTGGATATCCAGCCCCGTATCCTGATCACGGGTTGTGCCCATGCTTACAGGGCGTTCAAGGAACTGTACCCGCAATGGGGTATCGAAGCTCTGAAAGGCATTCAGATATACCACACCAGTGAATATCTGGCTAATAAATTTACGGACGGAGAATTGAAATTGGCATCTGACTCATGTTTTTCCGATGTCTCCTATCATGATCCCTGTCAATTAGGCAGGAAGATGGGCGTCTATGACGCCCCCAGAGATCTGATAAAGGCTGTAACCGGAAAGCCTCCCATTGAGTTATTCCACAATGAGGGTCAGGCTGAATGCTGTGGCTCGGGCTCTGTGATGTACTTAACCAATCCTGAACTATCGATACAGGTAGCGCAGAGAAGAATGGAGAGCGCGCTACAGGAGAATACCCGACTGGTTGTTACCGCATGTCCCAACTGCAAAAATGTGCTGGCAAAGGCCGGCCAGTCCATGCGCAGCGGAATACAGGTGCTCGACATCATCGAATTAATAGCGCTGAATATGAAAGGTGAAATCAGATAAACTCCGGCTATTTGCGGTATTACCATTTATTACGATTCAAATATTTAGTGCGAGGTAGAGGAAATGGACAAAACACAGCCATCCAGGTGGGCAGGACTGAATAATTCACTCCCGGTAGGAGATGAAGCCGACGTCGTAGTGGTTGGTAGCGGGTCTTCCGGAATCGCCGCCAGTATAGCTGCAGGCAGGAAGGGCGCTAAAGTTATCCTGATAGAGAGATACCCCTTCCCCGGAGGCATGTCAACGCTGATCCCCATTGCATGCTGGCCTTTAAATACGGCGGTGGAGACGGGCGAGTTGGACATGCCATACGATGGTATCCTGGGTGAAATCCGGGACCGGCTGAAGGGCATGCACGCAATAGATTTGCGCACTCTGAAGGAAGGGGTGGATAAGCTGATCGGCATTGCGGGCGAAGATGACAAAATCGCCACCTCCAAGTGGTATCTGTACGATCCTGAGGCGCTCAAGTACCTGTATTTCGACATGCTGCGCGAAGCGGGGGTGAACTTAAGGGTTAACTCCCTGCTGGTGGACACTATCGTACGGGATAATAAGATCGAGGCCGTGGTGGTAGAGACCCTGACCAGGAGAGAATTGATCAAAGGCAAAATATTCATAGACTGCACAGGGAGCGCTGATGTAGTTGCACGGTCGGGTGCAGAGGCCACGCTGGGAACAGGCGAGAACGATGGGGTACCTGCCGGCCTGATGGTGCCCTCGTCTACAACTTTCCGCATCGCCGGGGTGGACACAGATAATATAGACCTGGATGAAGTGGGCAGAATTTACGAAGAACACCGATTAAAGGGCGAGATCAACGTCCCCTTTGAAGGCTTCTTCCCGCATATCGTGTGCAAGGGCGTGATACAGGTATTCGGCACACGTGTCTTCGATATCAACCCGCTCGATCCTGAAAAGGCCGCCCTGGGAGAGATGGAACAGAGGCGCCAGGTAAGGGATATCACTAACTTCCTCAAAAAGGAGATCCCCGCCTTCCACGATTGCCAGCTGATAAATACCGGTATGTCCATTGGCATGATAGGGACCAGGCGTATTAGAGGAGACTATTTTATAACTCAACAGGACATCATAGATGCTAAAAAATTTGAGGATGCAATTGCCACCGGCACTTACAAGCTCGAGGTATGGGAGACTGACGGTGCCAATGCGCACTTCCATCATATAGTCGGAACGTGGTATACGATCCCATTCCGTGCTCTTTTACCCAAGGGTTTGGATAACGTGATTGTGGCCGGCAGTTGCATATCAGGGCAAATAATAGCAATGGCAGTATGGGCCGTTATGCCAATGTGCTTCAAAACCGGTCAGGCCGCCGGGACAGCGGCCTCGCTGTGCGTCAATGGCAATACAGGGCCGCGGCATATATCTGTCGCCGAGCTGCAACGCATCCTTCGCCAGGATGGTGTTTTTCTCGGCTGATTCGATATGGAAAAAAGCTTTGCAGGAGGTATGAATGGGCATATATCTTATCCCCGTTCCGTTTATTGTAGTCCTGATTGTTTTCTACAAGATTTACCGGGACAAAAACGATCTAAAGAAAATAGCCGTCATCCAGCCCTTAATCACCTGTATTAGTGTGGTTGTATGTCTACTGAGTTACTTCACGCCCGGATTCAACCTCACGTATACAGGCCTGGTACTTGCGGGCCTGGCGCTGTCCATTGTAGCCGATGTCATATTTATTGACGTTAAGGACCCGAAAAAGCTCGCAATAGCGCTCGGCCTGTTACTTCCCGTATTAAGGAGATAGCTATGAGTCAAATCGAAAAGCTTTCGCTGAAAATCAAACTCGGATACGGCGCTGGCGAATTCGCCAGCAGCATTTTCTGGATCACCATGGCATTCTGGCTGATGAATTACCTGACCGATGAAATCGGCCTATCGGCAGCACTGGCGGGAGTGGCGATCATGATCGGGAAAGCACTGGACGCCGTCATCGATCCGGCGGTGGGATTTCTCTCCGACCGGACGCAGAGCAAGTTGGGAAGGCGCAGACCATGGTTCCTGTGGGGAGCAGTTCCCTTCGGGATTGCTTATTTTATTATGTTTACCAATTTCCATATCGCGGGACAGACAGCTATTTTCACCTGGGAAAGCCTGACTTTTATTTTGCTGTGCCTTACCTATTCATGCACCAATGTGCCTTTCAATTCACTGCTGCCGGAGCTGACAAAAGACTATAACGAGAGGACATCTCTTACGGGATACAAATCCATGTTTGCCGTCGTCGCTACCCTGCTGGGCGCCGGAGCCGCGATGCCCATCATGTCGTCATTTGGCAACAGGACATCCGGTTTTATGGCCATGGGAGCTATCTTCGGCTTTATGATCATTGTCTCGGTGCTCATACCGTTTTTTGCCGTCCGCGAACCGGCCCGCGTCGAAAGGGAAAAGTCTCCCAATATATTTAAGTCCAACCGGGAAGCCTTCAGGAACCGGCCTTTTGTCCTTATTCTGACTACATGGACACTGAATACCTGCGGTATTACGGTCGTGACCGCTACATTGATCTACTACTTCAAGTATCTATTTAACGATGAGCAGCTGATAACGCCGGCCTCCCTGATCATGTTGCTTACTTCCATGATTTTCATCCCGGTGGCGGTAAAGATTGCAGCCAGGCTGGGCAAGAGGAACACGTACCTAGTCGGCATGTCTATAGTGACACTGGCCTGTCTGTTGATATTCTTTATCGGACATACGGCAGGCATTTATGTGGTTTACGCGATCATGTTCGCCACCGGCATCGGCCTATCAACACATTATGTGCTTCCCTGGTCTATAATACCGGACACCATAGACTACGATTACTCGCTGAGTGGGGTGCGCCGGGAGGGAGTGTACTACGGCCTGTGGACTTTCATGATCAAAATCGGTCAGGCGCTGGCGGGACTCTTTGTAGGCGTGGTCCTGGGTCTTTTCGGTTATATACCCGACGTTACCCAGAGTGCGTCCTCTCTCTTTGGAATACGTCTCCTGATAGGCCCCATCACGGCGGTGTTCTTTATTCTGGGGCTTGTATTCCTGTATCTCTATCCAATCGACAAGAAACGCTATGAAGAGATACAGCAGACTATTAAGAATTTGGAAGGGAGCGAATCAAAAGCCTGATGATGTGGTATCCGCTGCCTTCCATCACCAGCGGTTCCAGTTGAAGTCCAGTTTGCCCATCCCATCGATAGGAATCCGCTGGCCGCGCACCCAGGCCGAGCCTTCGACTTCAAGCAGCTGTTCCTGATAGTCGATATCGATATAGGTCAACACGGGGGGAATCCGCATCCTGCTGCGGTGAAGCAACAGCGGGCGGATATTGAGTTCCAGATCAGGGGAAAGCACTTTCCAGGGCGCATCAGGAAAAGCAGGATCGAAGCCGAAATGCGCCGGCGAATACAAAATGTTCTCCTCGCCCGGGCGCCATATGAAGGTATAATGGTGGGGCACACCGCTATCATAGAAACAGCTCAGGACGACTCCCGCCATATTTTCGCCCCAGAAATGCAGCCAGTGAGCCGTCGAATGGCGCGGCTGTACTCCCCAGTTGTGCTCAGCATAGCCATACCCGGCGAATGGATGCTGCTGTCCATCCAGAGACATCGTGCCTTCGGTCCGCGCGGATACAAATTGCTGGATGTAGTAGTCGATATGCTGCGTCAGCAGGTGATCCCGATGGGGAGGAGACAGCGCTTTCTGGTTGCATTTCGCGCGCACACTGGGTGTCTCAATCTCTATCTGCCAGCCGTCCTCGGCACGGCCTGAGAACTTCAGGCGCCCCCATTTTCCCCCGGCGGAAACATCGACGGCATCGCCCGGGGCCGCGCGGAATTTACCCAGGTGGTCCTCGTTCCAGCGGCGGTTGTTCCCATAATCAATGATCTTGACCGATACATAATCCGACGGAAAGGCCTGAAGGGCAAGAAACACGAAATACAGCTTCTGTTGCGTATCCAGCCCTTCGAAGTACCACCACTGCTTCCTGCGCAGAGATCCTGACAAACCAAAGCGACGGCTATCCACGGAAATGTAGCCTTCATCACGCATGGCATTCCCTCCCGTTCTCTGTGCTGCGGCCAGATTTGCAGCCGATTACGCGCCCAATCTGGTCAATGCTACAATATCATAGAATAAAACTAATACGTTTTCCAGTGAGTGTCTGCAAAAAATACGCATCTATTATAGGAGGTAGCTGATGAAACCGTTACACCACGCGAAAAAAGTGCTCAACTCAAGCATGTTAACGGACTTCAAGGCGTTCGTCATGCGAGGCAACGTGGTCGACATGGCGGTCGGCATCGTGATCGGCGCCGCCTTCGGCGCCATTGTAAGCTCGGTCGTTAAAGACGTAATGATGCCCCCCATCGGCATGGTGCTGGGCAATATCGATTTCTCCGACCTGTGCATAGTCATCAAAGAAGGCGCCACCCCGGGCCCTTACAGCTCGCTGGCCGCCGCCCAGGCCGCCGGCGCCGTCACGCTCAACTACGGATTATTCATCAATACCCTCATCAACTTCCTCATCATCGCCGTGGTGGTGTTCTTCTTTATTGTGCGACCGATAGCCAGGCTACAGCCGAAGAAAGAAGCTGCACCGGCAACCAAGGATTGCCCCTACTGCGCGACGTCGATCTCCGTCAAAGCTATTAAATGTCCCAATTGCACTTCGGAATTGAAAGTGGCATAGCGTGCCGGTACACCGGCCTATTTTATAGTCGAGATACGTCCCTCAACTGCGGGGTTTACCGGTGAATTGCGCTCGATATATTCCCTGACCACATCGTAGTCCACGAAGCCGGGGTACTCGACATTCGTCCCTTTCTGGAAAATGGTGTAGCCGTCGCCGCCCTCCTGCATATACCTGCTGGTCGCGATGCGGTAGAAGGCGGACCTGTCCAGCGGCTGATAGCCCTCGTCTGTTTTCACTTCCACACTGCGGACGCGCGTGCCCGGCTCATTACCGATGACCCAGGTGAACCTCATGCCGGCCACCTGGGGGAACCTGCCCTCAACATCTTCGACCTTGCTGACCCCGTTCTCCAGCGCAGCCACCAGGTCTTCCCCGCTTAGGTCGAAGACCACCATATCGTTGTTGAAGGGTATGGCCGTCTGAAGCTGCCCCAGGCTGATATCCCCGGCCGGTATGGTGATGCGGATAGAGCCGCCGTTGACTATGGCTATGTTTGCCTTCACCGGCGCAGCCTTGGCCAGCATGGCGTCGGCCACCAGGTTGCCGAAATTGGTCTCCTCCGTCCTGACATGGGTACGCTCCGCATCCAGGTCCACCAGCGCCCTACCCACTATCGTCTTCTGCAACTCATCGATAGGGGCGTTATATTTCGCCAGCATGGCGGCGTACTCCGGATCTTCGGCTGCTTCTTTGACGGTATACAGCGAGCCGGACTGTTTGACTATCACACCATTCCTGTCGAAGGTGAGGTCCAGCCGGCCCAGGTACTTACCGTATGCCTCGGCCTGTACCACCAGGGTCGGCTCCTCGTTTTCTATCACCGTGGGATAGACATCAGGCAGGGTATGGCTGTGACCGCCCAGTATGAGGTCGATGCCGCTGACCTGCCTGGCCAGCTCCGTATCATAGTCCCAGCCGATATGCGTCAGGGCGATGATCTTGTTGATGCCTTTGCCCTGCAGCAGGGACACGCTCCGGCGGGCCGCTGCGACATGGAGGGCGATGGGAATGTTTTTGCCGGGGTCGGATATCTCCGAAGTGTCCTCAGTCAGCAGGCCGAAAACGCCGAATCTCTGCCCGTTCTTCTCCACAATCAAATACGGGGCTATTTTCCCGCTCAGCTCCGGTACTCCCGAAAAATCTATGTTGCTGCAAACGATGGGGAAGCCTGCCTTCGCCACAAAGTCATTGAGATACTGCGGCGTTTTCTCGTAGTTATCGAACTCATGGTTGCCCAGCGTCATGGCATCGTAGCGCAGAGCATTCATGAACTCCAGGTCGGCCTGACCTTTCATCAAGCTGAAATAAGGCGTGCCCATAAATACGTCACCGCTGTCGAACATCAGTACCCTGTTAGCTCCTGCCTCGTCGCGGACCTTTTTCACCAGCGTAGCGCGGCGCGCGACGTCCTCCAGGTGCGCATGCGTATCGTTAATATGCAGTACGGTTATCTCAACCGGCGCGGACGGCGCCGCCGGACCGGGCGGGGAAGCCACGCCTGCACAGGAAACGAATACGGCGGCGACAATTGTGATGATCGCACAGACAATAACCCGTTTTTTCAGCATCATAAACATAGTAATTCAGTATAACACAGGAACAACAGGTGCAGCGGGGTCAAATCTGATATGATAGGGTGCTGACACAACGACACGAGGAGGCTGGGAAATGTGCGAGTTCTGCCACAAGCACGGAGAAGGGAAAATCTGGTACAAACAGGCTTCCAACTACTCCGAGGACCTGCTGGCCGATATACGCCGCCGCGAATTTGTGAAGGAGTTCTTCCTGCACCCTGAGCATCTACTGGAAGATGAGAAGATGGTGCTGCAATTAAACCGTCTGCCCTCTTTTATCAGGGCCATCATCCTGCCTTTTGCCGTGGGCCGTCAGAAAAGGATGCACTACGGGCAGGTGGTGCCCATCGAGGACATCGACCATGTGCTGGGCTTCGTCAACTCCGTCCACCGGCTGCCCTGCATCTGCCGCCACGCCACCGTAGGCAGCGAACAGCGCTACTGCTACGGATTCAGCATGGTGCCGCAGGCAGAGTCGCAGATGGGACAGATGATACGCTCGCTGGGCGCGGAGTACCTGACAGGGCCATCCACCTCCGGCCTTGAGGTACTGTCCAAAGAGGAGGCCGCTAAAAGTATCCGCGACCTGGAGAAGAAGGGCTGCTGCCACACCGTCTGGACCTTCATAACGCCCTTTATCGGCGGCTTCTGCAACTGCGACCGCGCCGATTGCATGGCAATGAAGGCTACCGTAACACTGAACTTCCCCGTGATATTCCGCGCGGAATACGTCGCCCTGGTGGAACCGGACCTGTGCAACGGCTGCCGGCAGTGCATGCGCGCCTGCCAGTTCGGGGCCATGGGCTACAGCATCGCGCACAACAAGGTCACCATCGACGCGAGCAGGTGCTACGGGTGCGGTATCTGCCGTTCCAGCTGCACCAGGGATGCTATAAAACTCAGCGACCGCTCCAGAGTGGCTCTGGCGGCCGGCTTGTGGTAGCGGAACACACTGCCACGGCCGGTTCATCTACACGCCTGCTCTAAAGGGAGGTTTTTATGCAGAAAATCGATTCTTCCGTATCCCCGTACCGCTGGGTGGTGCTGGGAGTTTTCATGCTCAACATCGCCATGTCCCAGATCATGTGGATGACATTCGCTCCCATAGCCAGGGACGCGGCCGCCGTCTACAGCGGCGGAAATATCGACCTGATCGATCTGCTGGCCATACTGGCCATGCTCTCCTGGATCCCCTTCTGCCTGCCCGCAGCCTGGTGCATCGATAACCTCGGACTGAAAAAGGGGGTGGGGATCGGCGTCGTCCTGGTAGGGGTGTGCGGATTCATGCGAATTTTCGCGCCTGATTACGGCTGGATGCTGGCCTGCATGATCGGATGTGCCATCGCTCAACCGTTCTTGCTTAACGCCATTACCAAGGTGGCATCAAACTGGTTCCCCCAGAATGAAGAGGCGCTGGCGTCGGGGCTTTTAACCATGTCCATGTTCTTCGGATTTGCCGTCGTCATGTTCGCCACCGATTTCATCCTGGCACATTATCGCAGCATCGGCACGATCAAGCAGGGCATCGACGTCATCCTCTGGGTTTACGGCATCCCCTCCCTGGTCGGCATGGTCCTGCATCTCGTGTTGGTCAGGGATAAGCCCAGGGTGCCGCCCAATCCCATCGCGGCCGAGAAAAAGGTCACCATGACGGTCGGGCTGAAGGCACTGTTTAAAAACCGCGACTTCCTCTTCCTGCTGGCGATCTTTTTAATCGGCGTGGGCGCATTTAATGCCATCATGACCAAGATAGACTGGATTTTTAAGGAGAGGGCGCTGGACATCGACACGGCGCTGGCCACGGGTATCGTAGGAGGTATGATGGTGATCGGTGGCATGTGCGGGGCGGTGATACTGTCCGCGCTGTCCGACAAGTATCACAAAAGGAAGATATTTTTGATCCTGGCGGCCGGCATGGCGGTGCCTCTTTCCCTTTGCCTGCAGTATTTCACATCGATCTGGCTTTTAGGCGCCTGCGGCTTTGTCTTCGGCTTCTTCCTCATCTCGGCCATGCCCATCGGACTGACCTACGCAGTGGAAAAGACCCATCCCGTGCCTGAGGCTACTTCCAACGGCATCCTTATGCTGGGCGGACAGATAAGCGGCCTTCCTATCGTGTTCCTCTTCAACATGACGGCCATCACCATACTCTTCGGGATCGCCTTTATACTGGCGCTGCTGCTCCACGATATAAAAGCTCCCGCTGCAAACTCCTGATAGCTGAAGTTCTGCGCTACTTACCCCGGCTGAAGAGCGACGGCGCGAGCAGTTTGCGCAGCTCTTCCACCGCCAGCAATGCCAGCGCTATCAGGACGATGAATCCCCAGTCGGCGAGGCCCAGCGGCACCGTGTAGAAAACGTCCTGCAGCGGCGGCAGGTAGATCACCATTATCTGTAGCAGCACAGCCAGCGCTATGCCGCCTATCAGAGGACGGTTGCTGAAGAATCCCAGCCTGAAGATAGACTGCCGGTCGGAGCGGGCGTTCAGCGCATTGAACCACTGGAAAGCCACCAGCAGGGTAAAAGCGATGGTGCGCGCCTTTTCCAGCCCGGCGCCGGCCAGGGACCAGCCAAAGACGGAGAAGGTACCTATCGACATGACCAGGGCCATGAAGACGATCCTCCACAGCATGCCGTTGTAGAGGATGCCCGATTTCGCCCTGCGCGGCGGCTCCGCCAGCACATTGCTGTGTTTGGGCTCCATGCCCAGGGGAATGGTGCAGACGCCGTCGGTAACCAGGTTAACCCAGAGTATCTGAACCGCAACCAGGGGCAGCGGAAGACCTGCAATGATGGCAGCCATATAGGTGAACAGCTCGCCGATGCTGGTGCTCAGCAGGTAGAAAACGGAGCGCCGGATATTGCTGAAGATGACCCTGCCTTCCTCCACGGCGGCCACGATGGAGGCGAAATTATCGTCGGTCAGTACCATGTCGGCGGCCTCGCGCGCGACGTCGGTGCCCTTGATGCCCATGGCAATACCGATATCGGCGGACCTCAGCGCCGGACCGTCATTGACGCCGTCGCCGGTCATGGCCACCGTGTACCCCTTCGATTTCAGCGTATCGACTATCCTGAGCTTGTGCATCGGCTCCACCCGGCCGAAGACGCTGATACGCTCGATGCGTTCCCGCAGCTCATCGTCGTTCAGCGCATCCAGCTCGAGGCCGGACAAAGCCTCACCCTCAGGCAGACCGAGTTCAGTGGCGATCGCTACCGCCGT
>Ga0172375_10000908_pt1 | contig 47805 bp, 40 predicted proteins | sample LakKiv1m_FD_114537 | JGI IMG/M metagenome (GOLD analysis project Ga0172375, IMG submission 114537) | Freshwater microbial communities from Kabuno Bay, South-Kivu, Congo - kab_092012_11.1m | ecosystem: Environmental > Aquatic > Freshwater > Lake | place: Democratic Republic of the Congo... | reverse complement strand
GAGTAAAGTTAAACGATAATTGAGATGATATTGCGACCGAAAAATAACTAAAGAAACAAAAAGAGAGAAGGCACACGATAGCCAAGCGGTACGAGACTGAGTTAAAATAATGGTGGTAAAAAAAACAAGAACAGAAAAAAGATAAAAGTATTTAACAGGTTTTTCGAGATTTTTTAACAAAGACCAGAAAGAAAGAGAAAGGACAATGGAAAGATAAAAACCGAGATGGAGCGGACTATGAAAATTGCCCACAAGACGAAGGTTGGGACTGTGATTTTTTAAATGCTCGAAAATTAAGGGTAAAGTAAGCAAAAGAGTAGAGATAAAGATAGTTTGATAAAACAGGCTGATTTTATTTTTTTTACGGAAGACAATAAAAGAAAAATAAACCAAACTAAAAAAAGAAAATAGAGACAAAATTGAAGTTTGCCACAAACCGTAACGACCAAGGAGGCTATTTTTTGGCGAAAGACCAAAAAAGGCACTGGCAATTGAAAAACCTAAAATACCGAGAAAGGTTAGGGCGACTAAGCGAGGAAGAGTAGAAAAAGACCTTTTCTGAAAAACACGAATGGATAAAAATATCCAAGCAAAAAAAATGGTTGAGTAACTGAAACAAATTTTGATAAATTCATTTTCAAAAATTCCCCCAACCGAAGAAATAAAGGGGTTGATAAAGAGCAATAACAAAAGTAAAAAGGTCATTAATTTATCCTAGCATTTGCCAAATAGACTAACTTGATAAAATAGCTTTGTGATTGTTGCTTTGATAACTATTTTCCAGGTTTACTTAGTTCTACTGGGATTACAACTATTGTCATGGCCAATATTAGCCAGAATAAAAGTGATGGGGGGTGGGTGGGCCACGGGTAGATTAATAATAAGCCTTAGTCTGGCTTTACTAATTTGGTTTGGCGCTCATTTAGGTTTTAGAATAAATACCGAAATTGGAGTGATGGGAGGATTATTTTTAATAGGTGGTTTTAATTTTTGGCCTCTTAGAAAAATGAAGAAAAAGAAAGTGATTGACTGGTGGCGAAAAAATTTTCGCTTAATTTTGATCCAGGAAGGATTGTTTATTTTTGGTTTCTTTTTCCTAGCAATAATTAGGGGGTTCAACCCTGATATTTTGGATTTGGAAAAATTTATGGATTTTGGTTTTATTAATAGTTATTTGACCAATCCAATTTTGCCAGCAAAGGATATGTGGTGGGCGGGAGAATCGATTAACTATTATTCATTTGGACATTTTTGGGCGAGTATCATGATTAGGATTTTTGGACAAGGAGCGGCAATCGGCTATAACTTAATGCTTTCCTATATTTGCGGTTTGAGCTTGGCTTTAAGTTTTTTAACAATCATAAATTTGAATAAGGAAAGACTGATTAGCCGAGGCTTAATTATTGGCGGAATAATAGGCAGCTTTTTAGTGACCCTGGGGGGGAATAGCCAAATGGTGTGGTGCTTATTTAAAAATGGGGGAATTGGCGGTTACTGGTATCCTGACGCCACTCGATTTATTTACCATACCATTCATGAATTTCCAGGATATAGTTTTGTTGTCAGTGACTTGCACGGGCATTTACTAGATTTACCTATTATTATTGGTTTTATTTTCTGGCTAGCTGTGTGGATAAGAAAAATTAACTTAAAAGGGGCGATTGTGGGCGGAACTCTCTTGGGAATTATGGTAATGACCAATACTTGGGATTTGATGATTTACGGCCTGCTTTTAGCTATAAGTTTCCTGTTTTTGATTAATAAAAATAATTGGATCAAATTGGCAGTGGCAGGAATTATAATTATCTTAACAACAACGTTAACGGCCTTACCTTGGGGAATGAATTTTTCATCTATTACCCAAGGAGTTTCCTTGGTGAATCAGAGGTCGCCTTGGTGGCAACTAATGGTTCTTTGGTCAATTCATTTGTTTTTAACCTTGGTAGCACTTTATTATGCTTTTCGAAAAAAGAAGAGAGGAATAATAATGCCGCTAGGATTGACAGCGATCGTTTTGCTTTTAATCCCAGAACTTGTTTATGTCAGGGATATTTACACTACCTATCCACGAGCTAATACAATGTTTAAATTAACCTACCAAGCTTTTGTGATGATGGGTTTGTTGGGCGGATGGGCGATAAGCCAATTTTCAATTTTCAATTTTCAATTTTCAAAAATAAATTGGGTTAAATTACCTATCCTATTAATATTTGGTTTAATAACAGGAGGATTAATGATGTACCCGGTAGTAGCATTTTCAACGTATTACCATAATTTTAAAACTTTCCAGGGTTTAGATGGACTAACTTGGTTTAGAAGAAAGTTTCCAGGACAAAATAACGCAGTGAATTACCTTGCAAAAAACCGGAGCGGTCTAAATTTAATTGAGGCAGTAGGAGATAGTTACACGAATTTTAACGCAGTTTCGGCTTTTAGTGGCACGCCAACAGTAGTTGGCTGGAAAGTCCATGAGTGGTTGTGGCGAGGAGGGTATGACCAAGTTAGTCAGCGAGCAAATGAAGTAAAAAATTTCTATGAAACAACAAGTGTTGAGGAAGCGAAAAGAATTATAAAAAAATATCGGGTGGGTTTTGTAGTAATTGGTATAAATGAGAAAGAGAATTATCAAATTAACGAGAATGTTTTGCTTCAATTGGGAGAAGTGGCGACAGAAAGTGGAGGGGTTAAACTATTGAAAATAGCACCTACTGAATTCCTTTAAGTTTATTGCTAATATAAAGTTTAAGCGCATCCCAATTATTATCTTTGGCAATTAAAACCCACTGGTTTTGATAATTTTGGGCTTGAGGAGTTTCGAGAACCACCGGTTCGGTACTGTTTTTTTCAGAAGAAAGAGGTATCTTAATTATTGGTGCGTCTTTGGCAATTAAAAGAAGTTTTAATAGAGGGGGGTAAATGTCAGCTGTGATGTTAGTAATAATATTACTGTTAATGATGTTAATAAGGGCGGTAATTTTTTCTTGATTAAAAACTGTTTTTGTGGAAAATATTTTTGAACGGATGGCAGTTAAAATTTGTTGTTGGCGTTTGGAACGAGCAAAATCAGTTCCCTCAGAACCCTCGGCGTTTCTAGAACGAACAAATTTTAAAGCCATTTCTCCATCCATTATTTGAGAACCGGCAACAAATTCGATGGTTTGATAGCGGTCACTCTCTGGGTAGACATCTTCTTTGCCGGGAATAGGGAACTTTTGGTCGATGAAACCATTTTGGACATCAATTTCCAAACCTCCTAAAAGATCAACTGTCTCGACAAAACCACGAAAATTAACGACAGTAATGTAATGAATTGGAAGACCCAATGTCTCCTGAATAGCAGCATTGGTAAGAGCAAAGCCACCATTAGGTTGTTTGAGATTACCATAGTGGTAAACAGCGTTAATTTTTGTTTTTAGAGAATTTACCCAGAGATCGCGAGGAATGGAAATTAGAGAAATAGAATTGGAATCATATTGATAAGAGACAACAATCATTGTATCTGTTAAATCGATCGCTTCGCTACCTTCACCGCGAAGACCAAGTAAGAGAAAATTAGTACGTCCATCGGTGTGATCGAGAAAATCTTCAGGTTTCTTAGTCAGGGTTAGCAGGTCCTTCCCGGATAATCCTTGTTTTTTGATAAAGACGTTGGCTTTTTGGAAGATAAAAACGAACGTAAAAATGATTAGAGAAAACAGTAAAATTTTAATCAATGGTTTAGTAATAAATTTAAAACGCGAAACGACTCTCCCCAGTTTAAATAGATTGTGTTTCATGAAATTTGAGACATTAAAGAGGTAAATTGATGCGGGTTTAGACTAGCACTACCAACTAGAACACCAGAGATGTTTGGTAACCCAACAAAGGAGGCGATATTTTCTTCAGTGACTGAACCGCCATAAAGAATCGGACAACCTGAATCGGTGAGAAAAGCTATTTGGGTGGCGGCAGATTCAACTAAATTTAGATTAGCTGGTTGACCTGAACCAATAGCGGCAAGAGGTTCGTAAGCAATTAAACAACGATCTATTGGTAAATTGAGTTGATAAATCGCTTTTATCTGTTCTTCAAGATATGGCGTATCAAGACAAACGATAGGGATAATGCCGTGTTCCAAAAGAGAATCGACTTTTGAGGCGACTGTTTTACTGTCCTCTCCGGCTGCTTGGCGCCTTTCTGAATGACCAACAAGACAATAAGAAACTAGTTCAGAAAGCATTTTGGCGGTAATTCCACCTGTCTGAGTTCCGGGTAAATGGAGACTGACATCTTGAGCCCCAATTTTAAGAGGAAGATTGGCTTCTTTCACTATACGATTGGCTTCGGCTATATTAGTAAAGGGGGCACAGATGACTGTTTCTAGGTCGACAGATGGTGCTACTAATAATGCCTGGAATTCTTTTAACCAGATTTTTGTTTGGGTTAGAGTTTCACTGTCTTTCCAGTTGCCAACTAAGTAAACCATTTATTTTATTTTTACTAACTTATTGTAGTATAGATGATTATGCTGAATTTGAAGAATGAGTTAAATAAAGAACAGTATGCGGCAGTAACTCATCTTGGTTCTCCTCTACTAGTTTTGGCCGGAGCAGGATCGGGAAAAACACGGGTGCTGACATATAGAACCTACTGGTTGATCAAAGAACAAGCGGTATCTGGTAAAAAAATTATTTTGTTAACTTTCACTAACAAGGCGGCTGAGGAGATGTCCCGCAGAGTGAATCATTTACTTGGGGAAACAAGTGATATCGGTTATGCTGGGACATTTCATACCTTTTGCGCCAAAATTCTTCGTCGTTATGGCAGAGAAATTGGAATAAGTCCAGGCTATGTGATTTACGACAGTAAAGATCAAGAATCGGAAATAAAAACAGCGATTGAAAACCTTAACCTTGACCCGAAAAAAATTAAGCCTAGGGGAATATTATCGGTGATTAGTCGATTAAAAAATGACTTGATTGACCCAAAGGAAATAACAATGACAAATAATCTTTTTAACAAACAAGTGGTGGATATTTGGCGCGAATATCAACGGCTTCTCGCTAAACATCAGGCACTTGATTTTGATGATTTACTTACTAACTCTGTAAAAATATTAAATATTAAGTCAGTTAGGAGTTCACTCGGAAAAGAATATGATTGGATTCTAGTAGATGAATATCAAGATACAAATAAAGCTCAATTTGAATTAACAAAACTACTTACAAAAGATCCAAACAAGTTTACCGCTGTTGGTGATGCATCACAGGCAATATATTCGTTCCGGGGAGCTGATTATCGCAACTTAAATTTGTTGGAAAAAGATTTTTTAAATTTAGAAATAATCAAATTGGAAAAAAACTATAGATCAACGCAAATTATTTTGGATGCTGCCTTTAGTATTATCAACAACAATAACAGTCACCCGATATTAAAATTGACTTCGGGAGAAAAGAGAGGCGAAGAGGTCAATTACTTTGAGGCCGGTGATGAAAAGGATGAGGCAAATTACGTTATTTCTTGCTGTTGTGAAGAAATAAAACAAGGTCGAGAGGTGGCAATATTATACCGAACCAACGCCCAATCAAGAACTTTCGAGGAAAATTTAATAAAAAGGGGTGTCGTTTACAAACTCGTTGGCGGGATGAGATTCTATGATCGAGCGGAAATTAAAGACTTAACAGCTTTGCTTAGAGTGGTGGTAAATCCACTTGATGAAATTAGTTGGAAAAGAATCGACAAAAAGGGGAAAAGAAAAAAAGAAAAATACAAAAATTGGCTTGATCAGGAACGAGACGAATTAACGAAAGTTGGCGCACTTGAAAGCCTGGATAAAATTATTGAAGAAACGGAATATTTATCGAGGTTTGATCCAAAAGATAAGAATGACTTGGCTAGAATAGAAAATATTAAAGAATTTTTGGCTGTAGCCAGTGAGGAAGAGGATTTACTCAGCTTATTACAAAAGATTGCTTTGGTTCAAGCTGATGAATCGGTTGAAAATAAAAACTCTCAAGGCAAGCCAAAAATAACATTAATGACGATACACTCGGCCAAAGGCTTGGAGTTTGACAGTGTTTTTGTGGTTGGGCTTGAAGAAGGTCTCTTTCCTCACTCTAGGAGTTTATTAGAAAAAGATGACTTAGAGGAAGAGAGACGATTAATGTATGTGGCAATAACTCGAGCTCGGAGTAAACTTTTTTTAAGCCTAGCACGGAATCGATTAATGTTTGGCGGACGACAAAAGAATATGCCATCAAGATTTTTGGCAGAAATACCAAGTCACTTGCTTAATAAAGTAGATTATTCTGGCCTTCCTCGCAAGATACGATTTCATGACACTTCGCAAGTTTCGAGTTCAAAAAACGATGAAGGTGAAGTTGGCCGAAGAATTGTTCAAGACTGGGAAATAGAAATTAAAAAAGTAGACAAACGGGTTGTGGAAGCATTGGTGGTAGATGATTTTAATGAGATTGACAGTTGGTAGTGTTTGTCTGTAAAAATAAAGCAGGTGATAAATAAACGTAAAATGCATTTAAGTTTGGTTTTTTTGGGATCAACGCTGTTGATGATTGGCAGTCTTTTGGGTTGGGGGTTGTGGCAATTAACCGTTGAGGTTAATGATCCGGGAATTGTTGGAGTAAGAAATGATTATGACCTACTAGCAAACAGGGCTGTGTTTCACGGAAAGGAAATAATACCCGTAGAAGAGAATGAACTAGTTAGGATATTGGCAGAGCGTAATGTTTTGGGGGAAAGTAACGATGAAAATAAAATAATTAAAGTTGATTTAACTCAGCAAAGACTATATGCCTACGAAGGAGATCGGTTGATTTATAGTTTTTTGGTATCTTCGGGGAAATGGGGACGAACACCAACAGGAGAATTTGAAATCTGGGGAAAGTTTCGTTATACCAAGATGGAGGGTGGCTCTAAAGCTCTTAGAACTTATTATTATTTACCCAATGTGCCTTACGTGATGTTTTTTGCTAATGATGAAGTACCTAAATCCCGAGGGTTTAGCCTCCATGGTACTTATTGGCATAATAATTTTGGAGTACCGATGTCCCATGGTTGTATTAATATGAAAACAGAAGAAGTAGCCCTTTTATATCAATGGGCGCAACCAAAACTATTTGACAAAAAGAGTATTTTAGCCAGCAATGATAATCCAGGAACAAGGGTGATAATTTATGGAGAATATGTGAATTAAAATTTTTGTTTTTGACGATAATAAATTTCAAAACTGATGAGTGAACCAAAAAGAAAGATGCCGGTATAAAGACTGGCAAGGCCAAAAAGGCGAAGATAGAGAAAGATAATTATGGCTATAGACCAAAGAAGTGAGCGTTTAGCTGAAAGGAAGAGAAGACTTAACAGAAAGAAAATACCTAAAAACAATAAGAGTCCGATTAAAAAATAACTATTAGGAAAAACTAGGTCACGAACTTCATCGGGGTCAATTTGCCAGATTATAAGACCAATAATTGTCCAAATTAGAAGGATGGAAAGAATTAAATAACGATAACGACGACTGCGTTCATAAATATTGAGACGATTTCTTGTTTTTCTCATAGTAAAATGACTGTATGAATGATGAGGTTTATTTGATTTTAGCGGTTTTAATTGGAGGTTTGTTCGTTGTTTATATTTTACTTTCCCGAAAACTAGAAAAACCAAAGGCGGACACAGCTACCTTGGAATGGCTTAAAAGCATGCAGGAGACTGTTTCTAGTAACAACCAGAACCTGACAACGACATTGCAGAGAAGTTATCGGGATCTCCACGAACGGCTAGATAAAGCGGCACAGGTAATGGGGGAACTAAAACGAGAGGCGGGGGCGTTTTCTGAGGTGGGTAGATCAATGCGAGATCTACAAGAGTTTTTAAAAAGCCCAAAATTGAGAGGGAATATTGGCGAAGAGGTGTTAAAAGATTTAATTACACAGATGTTCCCTAAAAATTCATTTTTTATTCAACATACCTTCAAATCTGGAAATACGGTGGATGCAGCGATAAAAACGGATGCTGGGATTTTGCCAATAGATTCAAAGTTTCCGATGGAAAACTTTCAAAGAATGACTAAGGCGGAAACAGAAACAGAAAAAAAGACTTTCCAATCGGCATTTATCCGAGATGTCAGAAAACATGTTCGTGATATATCAACTAAATATATTTTGCCAGAAGAAGGAACCATGGATTTTGCCCTGATGTATATTCCCTCAGAATCGGTTTATTACGAGGTGGCAAATTTGCCGGAAATCTTGGAATATGCTCGCGAACAAAGAGTTTATCCGGTGTCGCCAACAACACTTTATGCTCATTTGCAAACAATACTTTTATCTTTTGAGGGGCACAAAATGGAGTCAAAATCAAAAGAGGTTTTTGCGTTATTGCGGGGAATTAAAAAAGATTACGATAAACTGGATGATAATTTGGGTGTCTTAAATCGTCACTTAACTAATGCTTACTCGCAAATGAATAACACAATCCAAACGATGGGTCTGTTAGGACAAAAATTATCATCAGCGAAAAGTTTGGGAAACGGAGAACATAATGGTGAAGAACAGTAATTTTTTAAAAAAATTTAAAAGATTAAATAAAAACCAAAGAATAGCGGTAGGTAAAATTGAAGGACCAGTAATGGTGGTCGCTGGTCCAGGGACAGGAAAAACAACAGTTTTAACTCTGAGAATTGCAAATATTTTAAGGGAAACAGATGTTTCTCCGGATTCAATTTTAGCTTTGACTTTTACAGAGGCGGCGACAAGAGAGATGAAAGAGAGATTGATCGATTTGATTGGTAAGGACGGCTATCGAATAAGAGTAGGGACATTTCATTCTTTTTGCCAAGAAGTGATCATGGATAATCCGGAAAAATTTTTAATCGGAGAAGGGGGTGATAATTTATCTGATTTAGAAAGAAATGAAATTGTTCAAAAAATTCTTCTTACTGGTTCATTCGAAACAATTAAACCAACAGGAAGTCCTTTATTTTTTGCAACAGCAATACTGTCAGCGATAAGAAATTTAAAAAGAGAAGGAATAAATCCAGAGGAGTTTGAAACAATACTCATAAAAATAGAGAGGCAGTTTGAAAGGGAAAAAGGGGAAATTAAAAAGACAGACAAAGTAAAAAGAGAAAAGGAGTTGGCAAAAAACCATGAATTAGCTACTGTATATCGTCTTTACCAGAAAGAACTGGTGAAACGAAGTCGGTTTGATTTTGAAGATATGATTAATTGGGTAATTGATGCATTTAAGAAGGATGATGACTTTTTATTGAAATATCAAGAAAAATTCAACTATATTTTAGTTGACGAATATCAAGATACCAATACAGCGCAGAACGAAATTGTATTTCTGTTGTCATCGTATTGGGGAAAGAGTGCCAATGTTTTTGTGGTTGGAGATCCAAATCAGTCAATTTTTAGATTTCAAGGAGCATCAATAGAAAATGTTCAAGAATTTGTGAAAAGATTTCCGAATTTAACGTTAATTAACTTAACAAAAAACTATCGATCTAGCCAGCTAATATTAGATGTTGCCCACGAAGTAATCGTAAATAACAAAAATCAATTGAGTCAACTAGAAAAAACGGCTTTGGTAGCAGAAACAACAAAAGAAAATCCCCCCATAGAGATTGGATTTTTTAGTCGAGGAATTTATGAAGATTTTTTTGTAACCGAAAAAATAAAGGCAGAAAAAAAAGCAGGATTAGCCTTTTCAGAAATGGCAGTAATTGCTCGACAAAATCAGGATTTAAAAGAATTGGCACATTATCTTAAAAGAACAGAAATACCCGTAGTGATTGAGGGCGGGGAAGATATCTTAAAAACAAGTGTGGTCAAAAAAATAATTAAACTACTGCGGACAATTGATCAGATAGACTCTGGATCACCAGACACGCAGCTCTTTGACCTCTTGTATGAAGATTTTTGGGGTCTTACGGGTTTGGAAATAGTAAGATTTTTGCGACAAGCGAATGACAAAAAAACTGGTTTGGTAGCTAATTTATTGGAAACTGACAAGGAAAGTAAGTTCTATAAACTAGCTTGTGATTTAAGCCGTTGGAAAAAAGAAGAAAAAAATTTAACTTTTCCAGAATTTTTTAGCAAAGTAATTGAGGATTCTGGTCTATTGAGATACGTTTTAGACCAAAAGGATAAACTTGTACACCTTAGTCGAATGAACTCTTTATTTAATGAAATAAAAAGGCAAACAAACCAAAATCACAAGCTTAATCTAACTTCTTTTCTGCAAAATATTGATTTGATGGAAAAACAGAATATTATGATTTTGGAAGAAGCGATAAAGACAGTTCCTGAAGCAGTAACTTTGACAACGGTTCATAAGGCTAAAGGGAGAGAGTGGAAAAGTGTATTTATTTATCGTTTTGTTGACGGCCGTTGGGGTAATAATCGAAATTGGGAATTAATTAAACTTCCGACAGAAATTTTGGAGTTTGGAAATAAAAGTTATGATCCAAACGAAGAAGAAAGAAGATTATTTTATGTGGCTTTAACCAGAGCAATAAAACAGGTAACTATTAGCGGGGCAGTGAATTATGAATCAGTTTATGGTAATAAAGAAGGTCTACCGGCTTCGTTTTTGGAAGAAATTGATAAAGAAAAAATTAACCGCACGAAAACAGATTGGATTGAAGATAAAGCCCAAAAAGCATTAGAAATTGCTTTCGCAAAAAAACCGAGAGAAACAACAGTTACCGGTGAAGCGGAATATTTAAAGGAATTGACTGCTAATTTCAAGATGTCGGTAACGGCTTTAAATACATACTTAACCTGTCCTTATAAATTTAAATTAAACAATCTTTACCGAATTCCAAAAGCAAAAGAGGAATATCTGTCATTTGGAACTGCGGTTCATCGAGCACTAGAACTATTTCACCAGAAATTTATTAAAGATAAAAGCGTGCCCAGAAAAGAGTTCCTTTTGAAAGAATTTGAAAAGGCCTTAGAGAAAGAAGTATTAACCGATGAAGGATTCGCCAGACGAAAGAAACAAGGACAAAAAAATTTGTCGGCTTATTATGATTTCTACGAAAGTAGTTTTAAGAAATCTTTGGCAACAGAAAAATATTTTGGATATAGTAGTTACTCCGGAGTATTATTAGATGATATCCCCCTGATTGGTAAAGTTGATCGGGTTGAGATTGTTGACAAAAACGAGGGAACAGTTAGGGTAATTGATTACAAAACCGGAAAACCAAAAAGCCGAAACGAAATTGAAGGTAAAACTAAAAACAGTGATGGATCTTATAAACGACAATTGGTTTTTTATCAGATTTTGACAGATTTAGATAATAGCTTTAAACCCAAAATGGTGGAGGCAGAACTGGATTTCATTGAACCAAATGAAAGAGGAGTATTTTGTAAAGAACAGTTTGTAATTTCAAAAAAAGAGGTGGCTGAGCTTAAGGAAATAATTAAACAAACAACGAGAGAGATCAGGTCACTAAAATTTCAGAGAACAAATGATTACTCGAAGTGCATCGGTTGTGACTTTTTTGACCATTGCTGGCCAGAAGGAGTCCCTAAAACCAGCGGCCAAAACAACCAGGATAACTAATCTCCGTCCCACCAAACTTTTTCTTGAAGTCTGAAAATCCAAGCCATTTTTTATTGGGAAAACGGGAATCAAAAATGCCTTCAAAATCGAAATATTTTAGACCGTTTTTTTGGGCATCTTGAAGAGTTTGCCAAATCAAATAATAGTGGGTATTTTTTTGACGGCCAACAGGGTTGGTCCAAGAATAAAAATAGTTGGCTGTATCTTTCGAAGAAAGAAGCAAAAGACCTGAAAGGGGCTTACCGTTACATTGGCTGATTAGAAGTTTAGCTTTGGGACCAAAAACAGAAAGAAGGATATTGATTCGAGAGTAGGGAGGAACATAAGTTTTAGATGCGGCTTTCCAAGCAGGATAAAAAGTCTTTAGGTCAGTTTCAATTATTTTGACAGAAGATGTTTTATAAAGAATGTTTCTTGTTGTCTTTGAAAAAGCAGAAAAGATTTTATTTATGGGTTTGGAAAGATCAATGACGGTTGTTTTTGAAGGAACATAATAAGAACTTAATTGGCGGTATCCCGGTAAAATACCCTCTTTGGAAAGAGGTTCTATTATCGAGTAGACAACCCTGTGACGTTTTTTAATTTCTAAAATTTTTTCAAGGTTTGGTTTTCCGAAAAAACGTTGAAGTTTGAAAAATGATACAGGGGTAAAAGGGAATTTCCTGATTAATATTCTGGCTTTTGTTTGCTCTTGGCAATCAACTTCTTCAACTTCCCATCCCCACGAAGAAAGATAGTTGGCCCACTCTTTAGTTTGACGGAGATCCTGCATTTATTTTATTAAACGCAAAAAACGCCAGCGAAGAAGTTCGCCAAGACGATATGGCCAATAAATAAATTGATTAATGATTAAATCGTAAGTACCGACAAATTCAACAAGATGGGCACCAAAACCTTCCTTAAAACGATGAAAGCCAAGCCAGGGGTCGTTAGGGGCAGGGTTAGGACCAGTAGACCCCCACATGTCAAAGAGGCGATAATTGTTTTTCTTGGCAAATTTAATTGCTTCCCACATCATTAAATTACTCGCCATAACCTCCCGGTGTTCATTACTAGAAGCACCATATGGATAATAAGCGATCTCGTTAAGCAGAAAAATTATCCAAGTAACCAAAGTTTTGCCTTGATAAACAGCCTTTAAAAGATGAGCAAAACCATTCTCACCCCCCAGTGTTTGCCACATTTTTTGATGGTAATCATAGTCATGAGCATAAAACCCTTGCCTTGCGGTAGTTTCTTTGGTCAAGCGCCAATATTCGGTAAAACCCTTGGCGGAACTGTCTTCGATAACCTTGACACCCTTACGTTGAGCTAATTTTAGGTTATATCTGGTTTTGCTTTTCATTTGAGCTAGAAGTTCAAATTCGGTTCTTTTTAAGTTGAGCCAAAAGGTATATTTTGTAAAAAGGGGGCGGCCCTTAACTAAATTAATTTTTTTTCGTAAATTATTAATTAGATTAAGACCATCTTTTTCTAAAATATTAGGTTCAAACTTAACCATGATGGCTTTTTTAGAACGGGCTATTTTTTTTATTTGCATTAAAACCTCAAGACTGGGAATTGTTGATTTTGGGCAATAGCCAAAAGTAAAAGGAATATAGGGAAGATGATGGAAGGTAATTTGAAAAGTGGCGAGTATCTTTTTATTTTTGGTGTATTCGATTAGCCGCACTACCTCAACTCGATGAGATTTTCGAAAATCACCCCAAGCCCAAGTCTGTAAAGGGTGGGTGGCCTTTGAGTCAAAAATTATTTTTTCTTTTTGTGTTGCCTCTCGAACCATAGTTTTAATAATAACACCAAAAAAAATTAGATATTGTCAGTTGACGATTTATCTGATAATTTAATTAATGAAATAGCTGATTAGTAATTAATTTAATATATGCAACTATCAAAAAGACGGCTTAATAATAATTTAGAGAAACAAATTAAACAAATGACTTTGGGGGTATTAGCCGAAATTGATTCGCCTAAAAAAATGGAGGAAGTTTTAGGAGATCTGTTGACTGATGCTGAAAGAACAGCAATGATTAAACGCTTGGCAATTGCTGTCTATTTGGATAAAGGGAGAAATTATGAGAATATTAAAAACAATCTCAAGGTCAGTTCAGCAACAATCGCTGCGGTAGCAGAAGCTTTGGGAAATTCTGGTTTCCAGGAATTGATAAAGAGGATTAAAGCGGAAGAGTGGGCTAGTGATTGGACAGAAAGAATAAGTGGACGGTTAAAAAAAATCTTGCCAATATAAAAAGATTCTTCGCTAAGATATAATTTGTTTGTGGCTAAATACTATATTACGACCACATTGCCCTATGTTAACGATGAGCCGCATATTGGTTTTGCCTTAGAAATCGTTCGCGCCGATACGTTAGCTAGATTCCATCGTTTATTGGGTGATGAGGTGTTTTTTAATACCGGAACAGACGAACATGGATTAAAAATTTACCGACGAGCAACAGAACAGGGAATTTTACCCCAAGAATATTGTGATCAAAAAGCAAAAAGGTTTGATGACTTAAAGATTGCCTTAAATTTGTCTTATGATAATTTTATCAGAACTACTGACGCATATCATATCCGGGCGGCTCAAGATTTTTGGCAACTTTGCGCTAAAAATGGAGACATTTATAAAAAAAGTTACCGAGTTAAATACTGTGTTGGTTGTGAGTTGGAAAAGACCGATTCTGAATTAAACGAAGGGAAGTGTTCATTACACCCCCATTTAGACTTAGAAGTAATTGAAGAAGAAAATTATTTTTTTAAGTTTTCGAAATACCAAGACAGATTATTATCTCTTTATAAAAATAACCAATTTGTCGTACCAGACTTTAGGCAAAAAGAGATAGAAAATTTTGTTTCTGGTGGTCTTCAAGATTTTAGTATTTCTAGGCTTAAAGAAAAAATGCCTTGGGGAATAGAAGTACCAGGGGATTCAGACCAGGTAATGTATGTTTGGTTTGATGCTTTGGTTAACTACATCTCCACTATCGGTTGGCCTAATGATGAAAAAAGATTTAAAGAATGGTGGCCTGGCTATCAGATTGCCGGTAAAGATAATTTACGGCAACAAACGGCAATGTGGCAAGCAATGCTTTTATCGGCCGGTTTGCCTAATTCAAAACAGATTTTTATAGAAGGGTTTATTAATTCTGGTGGGCAAAAAATGAGTAAGAGTTTGGGTAATGTAATTAATCCGTTTGAATATATTATGCGATATGGCACTGATGCAGTTCGTTACTTTCTTTTGGCAAAAATTAATTCTTTCGAAGACAGCGATGTGACTCAAGATAAGTTTGAATTAGCTTATCAAGCTGATTTAGCTAACGGTTTGGGCAACTTAGTGGCTAGGATAGCAGCTATGGTAGAGGTTAATAATTTTGAATTTCCAGTCCGTAATTTTCAACCAGACGAGAGACTTATCAAAAAATTAGACAATTATAAATTCGATGAAGCGATGGGGATTATCTGGGAAAAGATTAAACAGACCGATAGCTTGATCAATGAGAAACAGGCGTGGAGGTTAGTGGGGAAAGAACGAGAAAGTGTCTTGAGTGATTTGGTGGATCAAATTAAACAAATTGGATCTGACTTGCAACCATTTTTACCAGGAACAGCTGAAAAAATTCTTAAACAGTTTGAGCAAATACCAGTAGTTAGGGGGGAAAACTTGTTTACCAGACTAAGATAGTCTTAAGTAAGACGACGAATAAATCTAACCAGCCAGTCTCTGGTGCTAGGGGAGAACAAATTGGAGAGGATATAAATTCCCCAGGCGTCTAGACCAACAAGGTAATTAGGTTTGGGATTTTTTGTTTCAATAATTCGTTTAATTAAAGAGGCAACTATGTTAGGGTCACCTCTGTGATGAGGGACATTAAGTAATTTTTTGATTTTTTGATTGATTATCTTTTGATCTGAGTCCGGTTCTGACTGAGAAAATTTTTCCTTGTGACGGAAGTCTGTTTCAAAAGATCCGGGATTAATACAACAAACACGGATTCCAAAACGAGATTCTTCCAGGCGCAATGTTTTAGCAAGAGCTTCAACGGCAAATTTTGAGGCAGAGTAAGCACCGTAACAAAGAGAAACAGTTAAACCAAAGATAGAACTCAAATTAATAATTAAGCTGTTTTTTTGAGTCCGCATCTGGGGTAGAACGCTTTTGGTAACTTTAAATAAACCAATAACATTGGTGGCCATTTGCTCCTCAAGCTCAATAGCGGTCAGACTACTAAGAGTACCAAGATAACCAAAACCGGCATTATTTACCAAAACATCAAGTTGTTTTTCTTTGGTAATGATATTTTTGATAATTTGATCTATTTTTTCTTGAGACCAGGTGATGTCCAGCAAAATAGTTTTTGGTTGAATACTTTTGGGAAGACTGGCAAATACCTGTAGATCTTTTTCTTTCCTAACAGTAGCATAAACAATATAACCAGACTGAGATAGTAATTTAGCGGTTAAATAACCAAACCCAGAAGAACAACCAGTAATTAAAACGACGCGTTCCATTATTAAAGATTATATTATTTAGTAGATGCTTATTGATAGTCACTGTCATCTGGCAGACGAAAGTTTTCTCAATGTCGATGAGATAATAAAGCGAGCAAGAGAGGTAGGCGTGAAAAAAATAATTGTTCCAGCTGTTAATATTAAGGATTCAGAAAAAATTATCGAATTGACAAAGAAATATGAGGAAGTATATGCGTTGGTGGGGATACATCCTGAGAAGATTGAAAAAATATTAAATATCAGATATCAAATATCGAAACTTAAAAGTTTAATTCAAAGTTCAAATAAAGTGGTAGGGATAGGAGAAATTGGCTTAGATTTTTGCCGAAAACAAGATAAGAAAAAACAACAAACTGAATTATTTAAGGCGCAATTGGAATTAGCAACGGAATTTGATTTGCCAGTGGTAATACATAATCGAAATGCTGACGAAGAGATAATAACCATAATCGAAAGTTTGAATAAACTTCCACGAGGACAGTTCCATTGTTGGAGTGGTAACCGAGGGTTCCTGCTTTGGGCTTTAAGGAAGAATTTTTACATTAGTTTTGCCGGAAATATTACTTTTGCTAACGCCGGAGAATTAAGAAATTTGTTAAAATTAGTCCCCCGAGATAAATTAATTCTAGAGACAGATAGCCCTTGTTTGGCCCCAGAACCAATTAGAGGGAGCCGGAACGAACCAAAGAATGTTAAAATACTAGCTAGCTTTCAAGCCAAGTTATTAGGTATATCTGAAAAAACTTTAATTGCCAAAACAGGCGAAAATACATTATGCTTATTTTCCGATATTTCATAAGTAGATTCCCCGACTTAAGCCAAAGGCTTTTGGAAATTATGCCCGGTTTTATTAGCTGGAGTTTAATTTTGTTCCCGTTTTGGGGGTCTTTTCTTATCCCTTATACCGTAGCTTATTTTATTATTGCTTTTGACGTCTATTGGTTTTATCGTTCTTTTTCGATGGCAGTTTTATCATTGTTGTCACATTATAGAATTAAAGCGAGTGAATCATATAACTGGATGGCGGATGTCCGTGGTTTTGCTGACTGGCAGAAGGTGTTTCATGTTGTAGTTATTCCGACATATAAAGAGCCGGCAACAACTCTTTATAGAACGCTTGCAGCATTATCAGAACAGACAATCGGGGCTAAACAAATTATACCGGTGCTTGCTTTTGAAGAAAGAGCAGGAAAAGAAATAAATGAAGAAAGAGCAAAATTATTAGAAGGTAAATTTGGGAATAAATTTGCTAAGTTAATATTCACTTATCATCCAGCAAATATAACAGGGGAGGTGGTAGGAAAATCATCAAATGCGGCTTGGGGGGGGAAACAGTTTAGGAAAGAGCTTGATAGACACCCAAAGTGGAACATAGACATGATGACTATTTCCTCAATTGACTGTGATGTGGTACTTCACCCCAGCTACATGGCAACTTTAACGTATAAGTTTTTGGATAACCCCAACCGTTATCGACGAATTTGGCAGGGGGCGATTATGTTTTACAACAACATTGAAAAAATTCCTTGGCCGATGAGGGTGTTTAACCGAGTATCCAGTGTTTATTATATGGGTTTGTTAATGCGACCAGATCGATTAATAAATTTCTCCACTTATTCACTAAGTTTGAAGTTGATGGACGAAATAAATTATTGGGACGTCGACGTAATTCCGGAAGACTACCGGGTATTCTTTAAGGCTTATTTTAATACCGGCGGAGAGGTCGAAGTTGATCCGATTTTCTTACCTGTTTACGCTGATGCGGCTGAGTCGATTGGGTTTATAAAAACTTTCGTTAACACATATGAACAAGTTAAGCGCTGGGCGTGGGGGGCGAGCGATGACGCCTATATACTAAAACGTTATTTTCTGGACGAGAAGGCACCCTTTTTGGATAAGACAATCAGGGTACTTAAAGTTCTTGAGGATCATCTTTTATGGCCAGTTAATTGGTTTGTAATCACCTTAGGAGCAACGTTACCACCTTTACTTAATAAAGAATTTAACCGAATGATTATCGGAAAAACTTTGCCTCAAGTATCTTCGGCAATATTAACCCTGTCTCTGTTGGGTCTTATCATTCTAATTTTCGTCGATATGAAAGCCAGACCAAAAAACCAAAAGCTATCTTGGTGGAGAAAAGTACTTAGCCCATTTGAGTTTGTACTCTTGCCAGTAGTGGGGTTTTTCTTTGGAGCACTTCCTGGTCTTGATGCCCACACTCGTCTACTGATGGGAAAATACATTGAGTATCGAGTGACAGAGAAGGTGTAAAGAACAAGGAGTAGGGTTTGGTATGATTGATTGGGCATGGGTAAATTCTTAAGGCAAATTGGCAATTTAATCAGAAATTATGAGGGATTGGTGACAATCCTGATCTTGGTAACAATTTTGCGGATTCCTTCACTCTATGAGCCCAACCGTTATGCCGATGAAGATATTTACTTGACCTTGGGGATGGCCTTTCGTAAAGGATTAGTGTTTTATCGAGATATACATGACAATAAACCACCATTCCTGTATTTGATTGCAGCGTTGGCAGGTGGTGTGACTTACTTCAGATTAATATTGATGGGTTGGAATTTAATAAACACGGTCTTTGTTTTTGTCGTTGCTCAAAAAATGAAACTTAAGCGCTTGGTGGTCTTAGCCGTAACTTTATTCTTTGGAATTTTTTCGAGCATTCCACTAACTGAGGGGAATATCGCTAACGGAGAAGTGTTTATGATTTTGCCAACAACTATAGCTATTTGGTTATTGCTAACGACAAGGAAGAGAGAAAAAACAGTATCCAAATTTTATTTAGTGGGAACGTTGTTGGCTATGGGGTTTTTGTTTAAAATCCCGGTGGTCTTTGAACTAATAGCAATTTTATTTTGGTTAACGGTTTATCAAGCAAAAACGGCCAAGATGTTTTTAAAATCACTGTTTAGTAAAAAGGTGTGGTTTGTAGTTATCGGTTTTACTTTACCAATAATTATAAGTATCGTCTATTATGTTTTTGCCGGAGCAGGTGAATCATATATTAAGGCAGCACTCCTACAAAATGTTGGCTATATATCATCGTGGGAGGGTGAATCAAAACCGATTTACCAGAGCGAATTGTTTACGCGAGGGATAATTTGGCTGGCGATAATGGGTTTAATCACACTTTTTAGGCGAGGATTGAAATTAAATTTTGGTTTGATGTCTTTATGGTTTAGCGGCGCCTTGTTTGGAGCATTATTATCAGGGAGGCCTTATCCCCATTACCTAATTGAAATAGTGGCTCCTATTGGTTTGATGTTGGGGTTATTGATAAATAAATTTAATTTACCAAAGGGGGTGATCACTTTAGTATTGGTCGGTGCACTTGGGGGAAGTATTGTCTATTATAAATTCTGGTATTACCAGACTATCCCGTATTATCAAAACTTTCTTGAATATCAATTTTTAGGAAAAAGCGAGAAAGATTATCGAGATTTCTTTGGGTATGGGGTAAACCGAAATTACGAAATAGCGCAATATTTAAGGGGGAGGACTACGCCAGAAGAAAAAATTTTTGTTTGGGGAACAGAACCAGCAATCTATGTCTTAGCTAATCGACTGCCAGTAGGAAAATATACTGTTGCCTATCACGTGGCAGATTTTAACGGGCAAGAAGAGACTTATCAGGCTCTATTGGAAGAGAGGCCGCATTTTATTGTAAAAATTAAGAACGAAGAGGTACTATTCGACCAGCTTCAAAGTTTACTTGAAGTTTTTTATATAAACGTTAAAGAAATTAATGGGGCGGAAATTTGGCGAAGGAGGTAAACTAAGCTAGAGATGAAAAATAAAATTGGAATATACCTAGGTGTAAGCTTGATACTAATAAGTTTGGTGGCTGTAGCAGTTTTTTGGAAACGATTACCAGAAGAGCTACCCTGGCTATATAGTTTACCGGACGGGGAAAGTCAGTTACTTGATAAGCGCTTTTTTACTTTAGGTATTGTGGGAGTTGGTTGGGCGATGGGACTTAATGTTTGGTTATCTCGACTGTTTTTGAAAAAAGATGAGGTGTTAACCACGATTATTATTTGGGCCGGAGTAGGAATCGTGATGCTTTATACTCTGTCTATCTTTCGAGTGTTAATCTTGATGATTTAAGACAAAATGAATAACTGGCAATTGATTCTCGTTCCTTTTTTATTGGCACTTATCATTTCATTATTGCTAACACCACTTACTATTTGGTTATTTAATCGATGGGGTCTGGTAATTGATCCCAAAAAACAAGCCCATCCCGCTCATACCCACAAGCGACCTGTTCCAAAAGGCGGGGGAATTCCTGTAGTAATCGCCGTAACAATAACCACACTCGTTCTGTTACCAGTAGATAATCATTTACGAGCAATATTATTAGGACTAGGTATTTGCCTACTAGTGGGACTGGCTGATGATATTTGGTCGATTAATCCCTATTGGCGACTAATAGCTAACTTTGTAGCGGCAGGAATAGTCGTGGCGGCAGGAATAGGAATTGCTTATGTCTCTAATCCTTTAGGGGGAATCATTGATCTATCTTACCCCAGATTTGACTTAAATTTTGGTGGCCATAATCACCAATTCTGGATTTTGGCTGATTTGTTTGCCTTAATGTGGATACCTTTTTTAATGAATGCGATTAATTGGTCCAGCGGCGTTGATGGTCAGATTTCTGGAGTAGTAGCTACGGGGGCAGGAGTAATCGGGTTATTGTCACTTACTTACAGTGCGGACATTACTCAGTGGCCAGTAGCAATACTAGCTTTTGCTTTAGCAGGAAGTTTTATCGGACTGGCGGTGTTTCATTTTTATCCACAAAAAATTATGCCTGGGTACTCAGCAACCAGTAGTGCTGGTTTTTTGTTGGCGGTGATAGCCATTTTGGCAACAGCAAAAGTGGGGACGGCACTAGTAGTTTTGGGGTTACCTCTTATTGATGCGCTATATTCGGGTATTAGGCGTATTCTCAGCGGTAAGTCACCTGTCTGGGGAGATAGAGGACACCTACACCACAAGCTTTTGGACTTGGGTTGGGGAAAAAGAAAAATAGCGATATTTTACTGGATGATTACGGCTCTTTTGGGGTTTATCGCCTTAAGGGCAAATCCAAAAATTAAATTATTTGCTATATTAAGCTTGTCAATAATTATTGCTGGGTTTTTCTTATGGGTATATTTTGGGCAATCATTAAAACAGTCAGGCCGCGACAGTGGTTAAAAAATGTAAGTTTATTGGCGGCGGCGGTTTTTTCGGGATTTTTACTACTACCCGGAGTAATAGTCGTTGTTGTTGAGGCGATTGTTGTTTTCACTTTTTTGGCTAGTGGGGTTTATCTTCTAAATGATCTTATTGATATAGAAAAGGATAAACTTCACCCATTTAAACGGAAACGTCCGATCGCTTTAGGTGAGTTACCAGTACCAATAGCTATATTTACTTTAATTTTAAGTCTGACGATTGGTTTAGCCTGGGCTTACAAATTGAATTTTTTCTTTTTTTTGACCGGATTAGTCTACGTGGTATTACAAATTTTATACTCGCTGTACCTTAAAAAAATCCCAATTATAGACGTAATGGTAGTGGCTTCTGGTTACGTTATCCGAGTTTACGCTGGAGCTTTCGTGATTAATGCTCATATGGATGTTTGGTTTTTGCTAACAGTGGTGTCAATTTCATTATTTTTAGCAATAGGAAAAAGAAGAAGCGAGATGACTCTACTTAAGGGTTCAGGGACAACGGTTCAAGTAAGACAGAGTCTCAAACATTATACTGAACAGCTTTTGGATGTTTACACCTCGATGTTTGCTAATGCAACTTGGTTAACATATGCCTTGTTTACCTTTAATCAACCAAGAATCGTGCCCCAGGGAAGAGTATTAACATTAATGTCCGATTTACCGAGAGCCTTAATGTCGGAAAAATTATTGATGATTACCACACCACTGGTGATTTTTGGAGTAATGAGATATTTGCAGTTAATTTACGAGAAAAATGAGGGGGAAAGCCCAGAGAGAATTTTCTTATCTGACAAGCCGCTTATTACAACGGTTGTTATTTGGGGAATCGTGGTAATAGGACTGCTTTATAAGGTGAGGTAGTTTACTCAACCAGCTTGGCGTAAGTGGCAGAAACCCAACCGGTCTCATTTTCTTGATATTCAATTTGATACCAACCATCTTGAGTTTCAAGATAAGGGAATTTATCACCAGGGCTAACCTTGGCAATTTCGGTGGCTGAAGCACTGGCTGAATTTCTAACACGCAAAAACCCAGTAGGCGTGGAAGAGATTTCAACGTATGGTTTAGCAATCGCAGAACCAGAGGCTTGTTTGGGTAGGGGAGTGATATCATCAGCTGCTTCGGAGGTTGTTTTTGACAAAGTTGGAGTGGCGGTAACCGAACTAGGAGTGGCAGTGGGGCTAGGTGAAAGATCAAGTAGGGGGTCAATAATAGTTTGAGAAGCTAATTGAACATTTATGGTTAAACGAAAACCAGCTTGAACATTAGCCTTAACGGTTTTGTCCTGAAAACCAGGAGAAGAAAGAAAAAATACGTGTGGACCGGCGGTCAATGACTCGTTTTTCAGCGGAGTGAAACCAGCGGGCGAACCGTCAATGGCAACGGAAACATTGTCTTGCGTTGTAATAACTTGAACTTCAGTTGATTTTTTGTCAGATAGTTTTTCTAGTGTCAAAATATAGCCGGTACTTTGTAGAGAATCAGCGGAAAGTTGACGGTCAATTATGGTTGTAACACCAGGATTAAAAACGACTTGTCCCTCCCAGGGTAAAACACCAGGTTCAGAAGCAGTAATTTTGACCGAGTGGGTACCAGTTTTAAGGTCCCCTCTAATAATCGGGGTTTGACCAAAAGATTCACCATCAACAGTGACAGTGGCCTGGGGAGTGGAAGTAATCTGAACTCCAGCTTTTTGACTACTAAAGGGCAAACTACAAGCGGAAAGCAAAAGAGAAAAAATAACGAGCAAAGGCAAGTGGCTAATTTTTAGCTTCATAACACCCCTAGTTTAGCAGATCGATGGTAGAATATGAAACTGTGGCCGGATGGCGAAGTGGAAACGCTGCGGTCTGCAAAACCGCGATGCGCGGGTTCGATTCCCGCTCCGGCCTCAAAGCAAGTTTTCACCAATTTTTTTGACTTGTTCCATAAGACGATTACTGTAACCCCATTCGTTATCGTACCAGGCAAGAACCTTGACAAGATCACCGTCAACAACCCGAGTTAGGGGTAAATCGACGATGGCTGATTCTGATCGACCAATAATATCCGAAGAAACAATTGGTTCACTAGAAACGGCTAATATACCCTTGTAAATCGGCTCATAACTTGCATCCGTAAAAATCTGGTTAATTTCTTCAACAGAAGTACTCCTGCGAGTGACAAAAGTAAAATCGGTGATTGAACCGGTGATAATTGGAACCCGGAGTGCTATTCCATCAAAAAGACCTTTAAGTTCGGGGATTGTTTCTGTGGTTGCGGCGGCAGCACCAGTAGAAGTAGGAACAATATTGGCAGCGGCGGCTCGGGCTCGACGAAGATCTTTGTGAGAATTATCTTGCAAATTTTGATCATCAGTATAACCATGAACTGTTAAGAGCATTGCTTTAAGGAGACCTATCTTTGCCTGCATAACCGCGGCAACAGGAGCAACACAGTTAGTGGTACAGGAGGCATTACTTATTACTGAAATTGAATTATGTCTGTCTTTGCTGACAACTTCATTCTCATTAACACCAATGATGGCCGTAGAAACAGCACCTCCTTTGGCCGGAGCAGAGAGAATTACCTGTTTTGCCCCACCAATTAAATGTTGTTTGGCTAGATCAGCACTGGTAAAAACACCGGTCGACTCAATAACAATATCAACCCTATAATTTTTCCAAGGAATTTTAGCCGGATCTCTTTGGGCTAAAACGGGAATTTTGAATTGACTAGAATTAGTTTGGATAGAAATATACCCTATAAGAGGATCGGTGTCAGTAACTGCCTTAGGATCTTTAAGGTCGGTGGCAGTAATTTTTGAGTCTAACTGACCGTAAGCAGTGTCGTGTTTTAAAAGATAGGCCCAAGCTGAAGCGGGGAGAGAGCCTGAAGTATTGATCGCAGTTAGCTCGAGGCTGTCAGTATGTTTTTTCAACCATACGCGAACTGCCGAACGACCGATTCTACCAAAACCATTAACAGAAAAATTGATCACAAGTTTAAGTTTACACTTTTTTTTGTCAGAATCTCAAGCAAGGGGTGGGTGAGAGTAGCCATAAATTCAAGCATGGCTCCACCGCCAGTAGAGACAAAATTAAAATCTGAATATTGAAAACCCAAAGCGGTGATGGCGGATAGAGTATCGCCACCACCAACGATTACCCTTCCAGGAGCGCTTTTAAGGATCTTAAATACCTCTCTGGTGGCGTTAGCCCCTTCCGGCAGCTCATACTTACCTAGGGGGCCATTAAGAACGATTGTTTTAGCTTTAGCAATAGCTGTCCTTATAACAGAGACTGCTTGAGGGTTCAGGTCTAATCCGATGGAAGTAAGATCGGCACGGGAGGCTAATTTACCCCCAAGAATAATTTGGTCAAATTTAGAACTAAGACGGGACAAGTATTCTAATTTGTCTGGCTTGGCACCTGAAAGTATCAAAAGACGAGGCCTTGAAGATGCTTTAATGGCTTGAGAAAGCGTGGCAATTTCAAGGTCGAATTGAATTCCGGTGAGAGTGGGGAGTATTTCGGGTATTTTCTGGAGAGAGGTTGAGGGGTGATAAGCGGCAAAAGCGTCGTAAACATAAATCTCACTTCCCGCGGCGATTTGAAGAGCAAATTCGCGACTGAGGGTTTTTTCTTTTTCGGAGAAGCGTAAGTTCTCCATTAATGCCAAAGAAAACTCTGCCCTATTCCACTCCCCTGGATAAAAACCCGAAGAAATGAAATAAATGGATTGATTTAGGCTTCTTTCTAACCACTCTTTAACTGATTTAAGACTAAAACACAGGTCTTCCCCTACCGGGCGACCGTTGTGACCAATAATAAGGGTACTGTTTGCGTATTTGCGACATAATTTTAGAGTAGGTAAAAGTTGTTGAAGGCGATAGAAATTAGTGATTTTTTTATCCTCCATAGGCACATCAAGGTCAGCTCGAAGAAGAACGTTTTTCCCCTTGATTGTTTTAGCTTCAACCATGAGCTCATTGTAACAGAGGGTTTCAGGCTTGTGCACTTCTTGACAAACTATAGGTTATCGTGTTAGTATGCCAGACATTAATCACGATTGGCTCTATCGCTTGAGCTTAATTCCGCAGCCGTAAGCTTAAGATGAAATTGTTTCCCTGGGCCAGAAGTGAGATCAATTCACGGGTATTGCCCGTGTTTATGATATCAATAATCAAAAAAATACTGCCTAAAACTAGGGTTTCCCACCCTGTTTCCAAACTATTGCGCCCGGTTTTTGAGATGCGTCAGGTTCGAGCCATGTTTGGAGGAATTATTGCTTCATCTGGTCTGCTCATAAACTTGGTTGTTTATATGCCAGTGGTAAGTAAAGTAGAGGCCTTGGGCAACACGAACGAAATGATGGTCACAACTGACGAGAGAATAAACGTTGGAGTATTGTCAGAAACTACGGGAATTTCTCAGGGTTTTCAGGCCTTCCACCCAGGAGTAGATCTAACTGCCCCGTCGGGTACGGCGATTTATCCAATTGACTCCGGGACTGTAATTTTGGTAAGTAACTTAAATACTGGCTATGGTCGCTACGTTGTTATCGCCCACAACTATACAACCTCATCCCTTTACGCCCATATGGGAAAGATCATGGTTGAAGAGGGTGAAGAAGTGGAAAAGAAAACTCAATTAGGTGAAGTAGGATTAACTGGTCACACAACTGGCTACCACCTACATTTAGAGGTAAGAAAAAACGGAGTTGCGGTAAACCCCCTACCCTATCTTTAACCGATAATCCCAAATAACGATAAGAGCAGACACAGTCCGGCAATAGTCATCGTCAAAAAGGTTAACCAGAGGGTCAGTTTAGAAAGAGAGCGAGAGGAATACTCACCCATAATTTTGTGATTGGCGGCAATTTTTTGAATAAAAAAGATTAGAGGGATGGCCACCAGCCCGTTAATGACAGCTGTATAAATCAAAGCTTTAATGGGGTCAATACCGATAAAATTTATCAGCAAACCGATTAGGGTAGCTATGGTTATTACACCATAAAACCCATGGGCGCGACGAAGCTTTAAGTTAAACCCTTGTCGCCAACTTAGAGCTTCAGTAAACGCATAAGCGGCTGAGCCAGAGAGAACAGGAATAGCTAAAAACCCTAAACCAACGACACCCACAGCAAAGAGGCTTTTGGCCCAAAAACCAGAGTTGGGAAAACTATTAACCAAAGGTTCGAGAGCCTTGGCGGCATCGGCGGCAGAATGAATATCGTTGAGACCATTTTTATAAAGGACAGTACTGGCAACAACGATGATGCACCAAGCTGTAAAGCTAGAAAAAATCATTCCTAGGGCATTATCAAAACGGAGATTTTTAATAAAACCAAGACCTATCTTTGGTTGGCCAGAGTTAAACAAATGGTGGTTTTTTTCTTCTTCAACCTCTTGCGAAGCTTGCCAGAAAAAAAGATAAGGAGAAATGGTAGTTCCCATTACACCGGTGATAATAAAAAGAAAAGTGTAATTTAACTCAAAATGAGGAATTATTGTGCTTTTGATTAACTCGAGCCAAGGTTGTTTAACAATTATTAGTGTTAGAGGATAAGAAAAAAGAGCTAATGTTAACCACTTAAGAACACGCGAATAAAGATGATAAGAAGTAAAAATTTCTAGAATTAAAATTGAAGCAGTAAAAAGCAAGGTTAAAACAACGAAAGGAAGAGGTATAACTAATTTGGCAGCGGCGGCCATAGCACCAATATCAGCACCAATGTTTAGGATATTAGCGATTAAAACTAAGGAAACGAGCAAATACAGGGTGGTTTTTGAATAATTCTCTCTGATAACTGCAGCGAGGCCTTTACCGGTAACCGCTCCGATTCTGGCACAGGCTTCTTGAACCGAAATCATTAGGGGCAGAAGATAAATCGTTGTCCAAAGCTGCTGATAGCCAAACTGGGCTCCGGCTTGAGAATAAGTGGCAATACCCGCAGGATCATCATCAGCGGCACCGGTGATTACACCGGGGCCAAAGCGTTTAAAGATTTTTTTTATTTTTTGAAAAAGTATCACTAGCGTTGATTGTAACTAAAAGATGTCAATCGTGTTAATATTTAATAACTAATTTAATAGTTTGATCTGCCAATTAATAATTGTTTGTGGAAAAATTAATTTTTTTGTGGATAAGATTTAAATTAAAGAATATAAACTAGAAAACCCCGGAGGACCGGGGTTTTCTAATGAATTAAAATTCAATTTTACATATCCATTCCTCCAGCCATTCCACCAGAGGGAGATTTATCCTCTTTCTCGGGTAAGTCGGTTATCAATGCTTCGGTAGTTAGGATCATGCTAGCGACAGAAGCGGCGTTTTGAAGCGCGCTACGAGTAACCTTAACGGGGTCAAGAATACCAGCTTTAATCATATCTTCAAATTCCATTGTTAGCGCATTAAAGCCAAAATTAATATTCTCGTTTTCTTCAACTTTTCTAATAACCCAACCGGCATCAGCCCCAGAATTTATAGCCAACCAACGAAGCGGTTCTTGAAGCGATTGGCGAATAATTCCGATACCAATCTTTTCGTCATCGTTACCGGCTGTAACTTTATCAAGGGCACTCGCAACCCTAACTAGGGCTACTCCGCCACCAGGAACAATTCCTTCTTCGATCGCAGCTTTGGTGGCTCCAACAGCATCTTTAACTCTTTCTTTGAGCTCGCTTAATTCAACTTCCGTGGCCGCCCCAACTTTAATAACAGCAACTCCTCCAGCCAATTTGGCTAAACGCTCTTCGAGTTTTTCCTTATCAAACTCAGAAGTGTTTTTAGCTATCTCAGTTTTTATTTGAGAAACTCGAGCGGCGATAGATTTCTTGTTGCCATGCCCGCCGATAAGACGACAGTTGTCTTTATCAGCCCAAACGCGATCAGCTCGACCCAAATCTTCCATTTCTACCGAATCCAACTTGCGACCAGTATCGGAAGAGATGACACTGCCACCAGTTAAGATGGCAATATCTTCGAGTACGGCTTTGCGACGATCACCGAAAGCAGGAGCTTTAACAGCAAGAACGTTAAACGAGCCACGCATTTTGTTAACAACTAGGGTGGCCAAGGCTTCCCCATCGATGTCATCAGCAATAATAACTAAATTTTTGCTTACCTTAACGAATTTCTCAAGAAAAGGTAATAGTTCGCTAATTGAACTGATTTTTTGGTCAGTAATTAATAAGTATGGGTCTTCGATAATAGATTCCATATTGGCCGGATCGGTAACAAAATAAGGAGAAGCATAGCCTTTATCAAAAGCCATGCCTTCTTTGTGTTCTATTTCCAACTTAAAGGTTCTCCCCTCTTCTACCTCGACAACTCCATTTTTACCAACTAATTTAAGACTTTGAGCAATTTTGGCACCAATTTCTGGGTTCTGGGCCGAAATTGTAGCAACAGATTGCCAATCAAGTTCTTTAACTTCTTTCTTAATTTTATAAAGTTCCTCGACAACGGCGGCAACAGCCTTATCGATACCGCGTTTCATCTGCATAGGATTAGCGCCAGCAGTAATATTTTTCATTCCAGCTTGGACAATTTGTTGAGCCAAAAGAGTGGCAGTAGTAGTACCATCACCAGCAACATCGTTGGTTTTACTGGCAGCTTCTTTAACTAGCTGAGCGCCCATATTTTCAAATGGATCTTCTAAACTAATTTCTTTAGCAACAGAAACCCCGTCGTGAAGAACAGTAGGGGCGCCCCACTTTCTGTCAATAGCAACATTTCTCCCTTTTGGTCCTAAAGTAGTGACAACCGCTTTAGCTAATTTATTAACACCCACCAAAAGTTTTTGGCGAGCTTCGTCTGAAAAAACTATTTGTTTAGCCATGTTTTTTGATAAAACTAATTATTAAATTTATTTAACAACTGCGAGAATGTCTTCAAATTTTAAGAATTGATACTCAATGTCGCCAACCTGAAATTCATTGCCACCCCATTTTTTATAGACAACAGTGTTAGTTTTTTGAGCAGGAGCTTTTATTTTCACACCCGATTCGGAAATAATACTTTCCCCTACCGCAAGGACGGTACCATACTGGGGTTTTTCTTCGTGAGAGTCAGGCAGGTAAATGCCTGAATCTGTTTTTTTTTCTTGTTTCGCTGGTTCGACGAGAAGATAACCTGGAGCAGGATTTAGTGATTTGACAGAAATGGTTTTTGACATATTAATGTTTTAAGATGCTGATTAATAATAAATAGCAATTATAACAGTCGAGTGCTATTTTAAAAGGGGTGAAGTTTCTTTGTCAAGAAGTTATTTTGAAGATTTAAATTTTTGAAAGTTATTTCTATTGTTTTGATAGTAATTCGAAGATGGGTACGGCGATTTGAAATTTGATTGCTTTGGTTGCGGCAGTTGATTTAAAGACGTTTCAGGGAGTGCTTGGTTTTTAGGGATAGGACGATAAAATCTCTCGTGACTAATACGAAGGGCTTTTTGTCTGTTTTGGTTTTTGCTAAAAGGAAGAGGTAAGGTATAACCAGGAAAAGGCATCGAAACCGTACTGTCAACGGTTAGTTTGGTAATAATTTGATATTTGGCTAAATTAACCAAATCATTTTGAGTATAAGTTTCTCCAAACTCACCAATAAGACGATTGGCATCGTCAGCGCCAACAACAAAACTGATGATAGTGCCGGCATTACCAAAAATGGCTTTTTGAATTTCTTCGGGTAATTGAGCCGTGTATTGGTTGGCGAGAATTAAGTTTAGGCGAAACTTGCGAGCTTCGGAAAGAATTTTGATAAAACTACTAGTGGCGAAGTTTTGAAATTCGTCAACATAAAGAAAGACATCCCGACGCTCTGATTCAGGGATATTAACACGATTCATAGCGGCTATTTGAATTTGAGTAATAAACATAGCCCCTAAAAGAGCGGCATTGTCCTCGCCTATTTTTCCTTGGGCAACATTCAAGATGATAATTTTGCCCTGATTAATCATTTCTTCCAGGTCTATAGTTGATTGAACGTGACCAATAATGTTTTTGATAGTAGGACTGGTAATAAATTGGCCAACTTTGTTGAGAATGGCAGAAATTGCCTCAGCACGAAATTTTTCAGAGTAAGCAGCGTACTCGTCTAACCAAAAATTGAGAAGAACTGTGTCATGAACTGACTCGAGGTATTGGGCACGAAAACGATCATTGGTGAGAATTTTAGGAATATCAAGAAAGGTGGCGCCGGGTTTGCTGGCTAAAGTAAGTAGTGTATTCCTGAGAATATATTCCATACGAGCAGACCAAAGATCGGCCCAAATTTTGGTGAAAATTGACATGATTCCAGAGACAACTAATTCTTTATGTTCTGGATTCTTAAAAAATAGAGGGTTTAAATGAAATGACTCTGTTTTGTTGGCAGGATCTAGGTAGACAATGTCATTGATCCGATGACTGGGAATAAAATCCAAAAGAGTCTCAGATAAATCTCCATGGGGATCAACAACGACAACCCCCTCACGGTTTCTAATATCGGCAATAGCCATGTTAGCGATAAGAGTAGTTTTACCGGTTCCAGACTTACCTAAGATATACATGTGACGGCGGCGATCTTCTCCCCTTTTAATACCAAAAATAGCCATGCGGTTTTTAAACTCAGTTCGACCAAAAAAATTAATTTGGCGTTTTTCTTCGTCAGTTAAACCTTCGGACGTAGGGAGATTATGAGGAGGCTCCCCTTTTAAGGTTTTCCCCCAAGCAATATTTTTAATCCCAGAAAGACTGTTGTTGGGGAAATGATAGATTGAGGCAATTTCTAGAAAATTAAGGTGTTGATATGGGGGGGTATAACGCGAAGAGCGCGAAGCAATGACCTGAGATAATTTGTTTTCGGCAGCTGGTTTAGGGCGTTTTAATTTTAATGAATTACTTTCAGATAAAGTGTAAACCCCAAAGGAGGCAGCTAATTGATTAAGGAGGGTGTTAGAACTTTGTTTATCTGAAGTAATGGCGGCAAGACGAATGTCGGTATCAAAAGCAGGTAAACTAATCTTTTGTTCAATTAAAGCCTTTTGAGGATGGGGTTCCTTTTTTTCGGGATCAGGACTAACACCCGACTGAATCAAGTTGCGGCCGGTAGAATGCCATTTGCTCGGACTGGCAGATAAAACAAGTTGGATAATAGCAGCTTGATTAAGAGAAATTTTACTTAAAACTCCCAAGCTTGAAGCAAGTAAATCAATTTTGTCATCTTTTGGGGTGTTTAGGGGAAGATAATAAGGGGCAGATAAAACAAGTTGGCCGAAACTACCCTGGCCGTGACTTAACCAAAGAGAAAGATAATCATTCATATGGGTAATCACTGCATCGGGATAATGAGCGGCAATTTGTGAGCGGACCAGGGAATCATGAGATTTAGAACAAGTGACAATGAAGAATATTGTTTGGTTTAAACAAGCGATTTCAAGAGTAATGGTCTCAGGGTCACCCAAAAGTCGTTCCCAAAATGAAGATTTTAAGGTATTTTTTAATGAAGCAAGAAGATTAACAAACGCAGCGGTGGTGATTAAAGAATCTTTGGCGGGACGAATTTCTAAGATAACTCGCGACTCTTTAGTCATTTGTTTTTATGAAATTGGGTTTTGGTTGATTGGTTCAAGTACGGTTTTTTCATTATCAGGCGTATTGTTTAATATCTTGACCTCAGAAAGAAGAGCGCCTTCAACGTTAAGCCCTTTGTCGGCAAAAAGTTGACCAATTTCGGTTTTAAGAACCTGTTCGATTTTTGAACGGGCGTCGCTAATTTCATCAGAGTTAAATTGAGTGAAAACGTTGCTAATACGAGAACGGGCGTAAGGCCTGACAACTTTTGAAACAAAATTTTCACCAATGTTTTCCCATAGTTCAGGAGCGTTAGCTTTGTCAATTCTAAATAAAATTGATCCCTCAACAGAGATGCTTTTATTGTCTTTTGTCGTGGTTAAAACCGGTTCGTCGCCTAAGGATTCTTTGTTACTACCCAAGTTAAAACCGTGACGAATGTTATATTCTAGTATTTGGGCATTGAATAGTTTAGCCACCTGCCAAAAGGGAATTTTTAAATGAAGTCCTGGTCCCCAAACTTTTTTCAACACACCATAGCCACGATCATAAACACAGGCAATATGACCCGGGGGGACAGAGATAAAAAATCCACCAACCACCTCATCGACCAAAAAAGAGACAACTAATTTATCAAAATCAGCCATAAGTATATTTTATCAGGCAAAGACTAGTCTTACCCGACGGAAGATTAATAACATGCTTATTATCGCACATTTAGGATTTGGTGGTGGGCAAGTTATCGTCAATTTTGGCCGGTATTTCCGTAGGTAACACAGCTGGTTTAGTAGCGAAGGCGAGTTTATACCAATAAATTACTTGTTTAACTAAGGCCATAAAAATGGAAAATATTAGAGAGGTAATAATAAACATTTTTTTACCAGCCGGAAGAAAAGCAAATAAAATAAAAGAGACAATGGGTAAAAATATGGCTAGGGAGATAAACTGTCGACGCGAGGTCGGTAGGGGTGCAAAAAGCATGTGGAGAACCTCAATAATAAAAATCAGAGAGGATTGAATTAAATTAAGGGTGTAATTGGTATGAGAAAGATCAAACTCACCCAAAAAAAAGAGATTAATTGGCGTAGCAATTGGTGGCATGAACGAATAAAGTAAGTGCAAATCAGCACCACCCAAACCAGTGGTAAAAATTCGATAAAGCATGAGAACAATAATGACCTGAATAAACATGCTAAATACTTCTGAGGCAATTGTACCGGGGTTACTTTTTAAAAGCTTCCTCTTTTCAAGTTTTAGCTTAATTGGGTCGTGTACAAACTCTTTTTCAAGGGTTTTAATTTGATTGGCGATATTCACTTTTTCATCAGCAGAACGATCAACGGCAAAGTCAAAAGGAAGGAGAAAAAGACGAACAATCACTGAGAAAATAATAACGGCGATACCCATGTCAGGATAACCGGTTATTTCCCCTACCCCCCAGTAAAGGCCAACGAGAATATTAAAAAACGGTTGATAAATGTAGGTGAGAAAGAGTGCACTAATCACTGTTTAAGTATAAACTAATGGATTTTTAAGTTAACTGTTTTTAGTTCTCATTTTTTTATCTAAATAGGCATCGATTGTGGGGTAAAAATTACGAGGGTGGAAAAAGGCAGAATGAAGAGTTATGTATTCCTTGGTTATTTTTGGTTCCATGTAGAAACGTTGAAGTTTGTACCCAATTTTATTAAAAAACTTTAGACAGTATGATTTGCGCCGTACTACTTGGTGGGCAGAATTTACAGATCTTGTTTTAAGGGTTACAGGAAAAATGGAAATAATCAACGTATAGGCATTAGCGAGATATTTTTTGGTCCAAGAATTAGCGAGAATAAATTTAGAGTAAGTTTCTCCCTTGTCAAAAAGAGGTTTTATCTGAAGCACTTCGTGGGCCGTATAAAGATTGCGTTTTTGAGTTGGAATAGAAAGGGCAGCTAAATCAAGCCAGAGATTAAAACAAAGAGAATTAGATAGGCGTTTTTTGGGAGTCCGTCTAGGAAAAAATAAACTAATAATAGGAATTAGAAATATTCGAGTTAACCAAAGAGAGTTACTCGAGGTGATAACCAGTAAATCAATGTCGTCGTCCGGATCAGGATTACCAATCGCAACCGAACCGGTTAAAGCAATCAGTCTTACTGAAGGGAAAAGACTAATAATCTTGGCCGCACGAAGAGCCATTTTGGTTTTTGATAAAGTAATTTCTTTTAATTTGGACCTAATTAAAAGATTTTGCTTGGATCGGTGTTTTTTAAAAAAAGGTTTAATTTTGTTTAGATCGTAACAGCGATCTGAAATAAGCCACAGGTGAGTTTCTTTTAGGGTTAAGGGAAAATTGAAGAATTGCGAATATAGCGAAGTGCGTTTTACGGCTGTCGACAGAGATGACATGGGTGCTATTTTGCGATTGTAGGCAGCGGATTGACTAGGCGGTATTGACTGAGAACCTGATTAAAACCTTTAATGAGGGTGTCGGTAACCTGATTGGTCTCGTTACTATTGCTCGCGTAAGCATTAACGGCATCCTCTAGATATTTTATTAATCGAGAGTTTAAAGCTGTTGAACTATCGTGTGTTAGTGAGGCTGTATAAAAAGTTTGGGCAGTTGGCAAGGCTTCAACAAATGGAGCAGAAATGGGATTTTGTTGGGCAATTGAAGCTACTGATTTATGGGCTGGCGCTTGAGAAAAGCCACGTTCACGACTGGCGGATTCAAAAAGGAGTTGTTGGGCTTTAGCTGAGCTTAAATAAGTTAAAAACCGCCAAGCTTCTTGAGAGTGTTGGCTGTTTTTGGGCACAGCCTCAAACCAATACGAGGTCCAATTAACTGGTTCAACGTCGGGCAATTGGGGAGCGGGGATTGTCTTCCAGGAAAGGTTGGGATTAATTGTTTGAATGTCGACAGCCTTCCAACTAGGAGCTAAAATCATGGCGACTTTTTCTGTTGCAAAAGCAAGAGTTGAAGACGGCAGGGTATTGTTCCAAACTGCATCGATACCTTTTGAAAATTGAGTGTAATACTTTAATGTACCAGTAAGTTGAGAGGCAGTTGGACTAAGAAGATTGGCACCACCCTGAAGCAACATCAAAGAAATAATATCTGGCCAAAAATCAACATTTGTGGTGGTACCTAGGGCAATTCCGGCTCGAGTGATTTTGCCAGAAAGTTTATCTGTAATTAATAAAGTCTTAGCCGCAGACTGAACATCCTCCCAGGTTTTTGGGGTAGATAGAGATGCTGCTTCAAACATTTGAGTGTTAACAAACAAAGCGATACTTTCCATGGTTAGAGGAATTCCATAGATTTGATTATTGATGATCAGTTGTTTAACTGCGGGATAAAAATTAGTCTCTATTTCAGTGGTAGAAACAGTATTTGCCGGAGCTGGTAAAAGATTTTGATAAAAAAGGGGTAGCCAGGTTGAATGAATACGGACAATGTCGGGTGTTTTTTGGCTAGTTATGGTAGTTTGGAGTCGATCTTGATAGTCGGTACTAACCTGCATTTCGTAATTAACTTTTATGTCAGGATTTTCTTTTTCGAACGCTTCAACAACTGGTTTTATAATGGAAGGGTTTTCCCAAAGACCCCAATAGGTAATAGTTGTTGGCTCTTCGGTGGCGGTTGTTTTGTTTTGACTATTTCCAAATAACTTGAAGCCCAAAAAGGCAATTAACCCAACGACTAGTAGACCCGCAACAATGGGGACAATAAAACGGAAGGGTGACGGTTGGACATTGGGGGCGGCAATTGGTTCTGGAGCTAAGTAGTCGGGAGGTATAGGGCGGTTTTCTTCTGGTGGCGGAAAGTTTGACCCGGTAACATTAGGAGTATTTTTTTCCGTGCTCGAATCAGAGAATGTTGGCGGTGAAGGCAACTGATTGTCAGCCATAGTTCAAGTATAGCAAGATTACAAAAACCAAGTTAAGATAAATTCATGCGAAAGGCATTGGTGTTTGTTTTGTTTACGATAGTTTTGTTCTGCGGAGTAACAATTGGGGCATACGAATTCAACTTTCAACAAACGATTATCCCTAGGGTTAGTGTTGTGGGCGTTGAACTTAGCGGAATGACAAAAGAAGAAGCCAAAATAATCTTGGAAAAGGAAGTAGAAGAAAGAGGGCAAAAATTAATTCTTTTAGGAAAGGAAAAAGACAGACAGTTTTTTGTTAAAGATTTAGGAGTTTATTACCAGATACCAGAAACCGTAGAAACAGCCTGGCAACTAGGGAGGAACGAAGATTTTATTGGCAATTATCAAAACAAAATAGAAATATTGCGACACAAAAAAGAATTGCCACTAAAATTTGACCTTGACCAAATAGCCCTCGAGGTGTTGATAGCGAGCGTGGCGGCAGAAACAAACAATGCCCCAATAGAACCAAAATTAGAGCTTAATAAGCAAGGAGAGGTTGTCTTTGTACAGGGAAAGAATGGCGAAGTGGTTGACCAAGAAGAGTTGGTTAAAAGAATTGAATCTGCTCTGGGAACACTGGAACTATTAAACGTTAAAATTCCAACAGAAACGAAAGTAGTAGAGAAGAATGAGGAAGAAGTTGCTTTGATCAAAAATAGGGCAAACGAACTAGTAAAAAAAGAGTTGAAACTAAAAACAGAAAACTTTAATAAAATAATTAAGGGCAAGGAGGTAGTTCGACTCATTGGCCTCAATAAAGAAAGTTGGGATCAAGAAAAAATAAGAGAAATTTCTCGACAAGTGGGGGTTGAACTAGACCGTGAAGCCCAAGAGGCAAGATTCGAATTCAAAAACGAACGATTGGCCGATTTTTCTCCAGATTTAGATGGAATTAAAGTAGAACAAGAGGCGTTAACAAAAATGATTATTCAGGGTCTAGAAAATAACCAGGAGGAAATACAAATTCCCATTCAAAAAACCCTGGCGAAAATTAAATCAGGAGAAATTAATAATTTGGGAATTAAAGAAAAATTAGGAACAGGTACATCTACTTATCTTCATTCAATCGCAGGAAGGGTACATAACGTATCGTTGGCCGCATCAAGGATTAACGGAGTGTTGGTTCCCCCGGGAGAGATTTTTTCGTTTAACAAAACTTTGGGGGATATTTCGGCGGCAACAGGATATGAAAGTGCTTATATTATTAAGGATGGGCGAACTGTTTTGGGAGATGGAGGCGGTGTCTGTCAAGTATCAACCACCTTATTTCGAGCTGTCTTAAGCGCTGGTTTGCCAATTGTTGAGCGACATGCCCATGCTTATCGAGTAAGTTATTACGAACAAGATTCAAAACCAGGTTTGGACGCAACCGTTTATGACCCAACGGCTGATTTAAAATTTAAAAATGACACTGATAACTATCTTTTAATTCAGACACAAGCTGATTCAACAAAATATAAATTGAATATTGAAATATATGGAACTGGTGATAGTCGGACAGTAACTATAACAACACCAAAAGTTTTCTCATCTAGCCCTCCACCGGAAGATCTTTATGTGGATGACCCAACTCTTCCTAAGGGCAGTGTCAAACAAATTGACTGGAAAGCTTTTGGGGCAAAAGTGGCTTTTGATTATCTAGTAGAAAAAAACGGAGAAATAATTTTTAAAAAAACATTTTATTCTAATTATCAACCGTGGCAGGCAGTTTATTTACGAGGAACCGGAGGATAAATAGTTTTAGAACGGGACATGGGGTAAAATATGGGGATGAAAGTTGTAACGAAAAAGGCGATAGAAGAAGCAATAGACTGTTTTAAGTCAGGAGGGTTGGTAATTTATCCAACGGAAACAACTTACGGGGCAGGAGTAGATGCAACAAACGATAAAGCAGTCGGTAAACTACTGAAATACAAGAAGAGACCGCTAGGAAAACCGTTATCAATCGCTGTTTGCGATCAGAGTATGGCAGAAAAATATGTTTTTCTGAACGATACTGCTAGTAATATTTATAGGAACTTTTTACCCGGACCAGTGACTATCGTTTCTACCGGAAGACATCAGGTGGCGAGAGGAGTAGAGTCAGAAACGGGAACTTTGGGAGTGCGAATCCCCGCCTACCCAATGGTTTTAGAAATCATCAGGAAATTAAGAAAGCCAATAACGGCAACATCAGCGAATTCCAGTTACCAGAAACGGCCGTATTCAATAATTGATATTCTTGAAAATATTTCAAAAAAACAAAAGGCTTTAATAGATTTGATTATCGATGTGGGCGAACTACCCCACAATGAACCATCAACAGTGGTGGACACAACCTTGGACGATACGCTCATTCTGCGTCAAGGAGAAGTCATACTTAGAGAAAGTCAGGAAATTTTATCCAGAAGCGAAGAGTCGACCAGAAATTTAGGAAAGGAGTTGTGGCAAAAGTATGAACAATATTACGGACAAAGAGCAATTGTGTTTGCGCTTGAGGGACCAATGGGGGTAGGTAAAACTCAACTGACAAAAGGAATCGCTCGGGCAATGGGAATAAAAGAAGAGGTGGTATCACCAACTTTTGTAATTGAAGCGGATTATGGCCAAGGCAAACTTATACATATCGACAGCTGGCGTTTAATAAATGGGGAAGAATTAAAAGAGATGGGTTTTCAAAAAAGAATCAACGACAAAAGCGTGGTTGTCGTAGAATGGGCGGAACGAGTAATAGATCTAATCAAAAAACATAACGAAGAGGTGGTTGTAGTTTGGGTGAAAATGGTTTACGGAAAAAAAACAAACGAAAGATTAATAAATTTTGGAATTTTATGAAAATATTAGCCATTGATACTAGCTGCGACGAAACAGCGGTGGCGGTAACTGAGGGCACAAAAATCATTTCAAATGTAGTATGGTCGCAAATAGCCTTACATAAAAAATGGGGGGGCGTGGTACCAAATATTGCCAAACGTGCCCACCAAGAAAAACTTGACGAAATAATAGTGAAAGCAATTAGAAAAGCAGGAAATGAAAAACCGGAAGCGATAGCGGTAACAATTGGACCAGGTTTGGCGATTGCCTTGGAAGTAGGAATTATTAAAGCAAAAGAACTAGCAATTAAATGGCGGATTCCGTTAATAGCGATAAATCATACTGAAGGACATTTATTGTCTCCTTTGTCTGTTGCGGGAAAAAGAAAACAAATAGCTGAATTTCCAGCTTGGGGTTTGGTGGTGTCGGGAGGACACACAGAACTGGTTTACATAAAAAAAGTTGGCGATTATAGAATAATGGCAACAACTCAGGATGATGCCCTGGGTGAAGCACTTGATAAAGCGGCCAGAATGCTTGGGTTGGGATATCCCGGTGGAGCCTTTTTGGAAAAATTGGCGACAAAAGGAAATGCTAATCGTTATCCTCTACCCCTACCAATGAAGGGGAAGGAAAATCAGAATAGTTTTTCCTATTCGGGGATAAAAACGGCGATGTGGCAGTTAGTAGAGAAAATTAAAAAAGAAAGCGGAGAATTAAAGAGGAAACAAATTGAAGATTTGACGGCTAGCTTTCAAACAACGGCATTTAGACATTTAACTAGAGTTACTAAAAAATCAATTGAGAATAGCAATTTAGAGGCTAAAAGTTTGTTGGTTGGTGGTGGAGTAATTGCAAACAAGCAGCTTCGGAAAGAATTGAGGCGCACTGGAAAAGAATTGGGTTTAGGCGTTTATTTCCCAACAAGTAGAAAGTTGTGTGGTGATAATGCCGGTATGATTGGGGTTGTGGCTAGATATAAAATAAAAAGGGGTGAGTTGATAACGGAGAAAGATTTTGAAAAAGTGGATCGAATACCGAGGATGAAGGTGGATCAGAATTTCGAGATATAATCAGAGAGATGGAGAAAAATTACGACCATAAAGCCGTAGAGGATAATATCTATAAAAAATGGGAAAAATCTGGTGTTTTTACTCCCCCGGCGGGCGAAGATGTAGATAAAAACTCAAAAACCTTTACGGTGATTATGCCACCGCCCAATGCAAATGACCCCTTACATGTTGGCCACGCGATGTTTGTAACAGTCGAAGATATATTGGTGCGATTCCATCGAATGTTGGGGGAAAAAACTTTATGGTTGCCAGGAACTGATCATGCAGGAATAGAAACACAGTACGTATTTGAAAAAAAATTAGCCAAGGAAGGTAAGAGCAGGTTCGATTTTGATAGGGAGACTTTGTATAAAATGATTTGGGATTATGTACAAGAAAATTCAAGAGTAGTTATAGATCAGATGAAGAAGTTGGGGGCGAGTGCAGACTGGACGAGATACAAATTCACTTTGCATCCAGAAATAGTAAAGCTGGTTCAAGAAACGTTTGTTACGTTAAACAAAAGAGGCTTGATTTATAAAGCAGAGAGACTGGTAAATTTCTGTACCAAATGCGGAACCGCATATTCAGAGTTAGAGGTAGAATATGAAGAACGAGAAGATAAAATATACATGATTGATTATGGCCCAATACAAGTTGCTACTACCAGGCCAGAAACAATACTGGGAGATGTTGCTGTTGCAGTTAACCCCAGCGATTTAAGATACACCCATGTAATTGGATCAAAACTTGAATTACCTCTAACAAAGAGAGAGATACCCATAATTGCTGATGAGCAAGTAGATAAAGAATTTGGGACTGGAGCAGTAAAGATAACCCCCTCTCACGATAGAAACGACTGGGAGGTGGCGGAAAGAAAAGGTATGAATTTACACGAAATTTGCGCTCATTATACAGTGATCGGAGAGGATGGAAAAATGAATAGTAATGCTGGCTCCTACGAAGGCATGTCGATAATGGCGGCGAGAGAGAAGATCTTAGAAGATTTGGGTGAGAAAGTGATAAAAATTAAACCAATCGTTCACAATGTGGGAACCTGTTATCGATGCCATAGGGTGATTGAGCCTCTCCCTCGCTCGCAGTTTTTTATCAAAGTTAAGGGAATGGCGAATAAGGTTCTGGCGGCGATGGATAAGGGTGAGGTGGAAATAATTGGGGCGGGGCACGACAAAATTCTGCGACATTGGCTTGTGAATTTGAGAGATTGGAATGTAAGTAGACAGATAGTGTGGGGGATAAGAATACCAGTATGGTATAGAACTCAAGACAGTGAGGAATTTGTAGTACAAATGGAGAGTCCGGGAGTGGGGTGGGTGCAGGAGACGGATACTTTTGATACTTGGTTTAGCTCTGGTCAGTGGCCATTTGTTACTTTGAAGACGGCTAAAGAAGGAGATTTTGAGAAATATTATCCAACGAGCGTGATGGAGACGGCCTATGACATACTCCCCTTTTGGGTGATGAGAATGTTAATGTTGGGCATTGAGATGACAGGTGAGGTGCCGTTTAAAAAAGTTTATTTACACGGCCTAGTGCGTGATGAAAAAGGCCAGAAAATGAGTAAGAGTAAGGGGAATGTAATCAATCCCCTGGATTTATCGGATAAATATGGCACGGATGCCTTGAGAATGGCTTTGGTAATGAGTACGGCAGCTGGGGTGGACTCGAATACAGGTGAAAATAAAGTGAGAGGAATGAGGAATTTGGCAAACAAAATTTGGAATGCAGCGAGATTTGTAAAGGAATTTAAAGGAGATGGAAAAATAGAGTTTGAAATGGAGTATGAAAAACGATTGAGAAATATTGTTTTAGGGGTAAATAAACATCTGGAATATCTACGAATTGGATTGGCGGCGGAATATCTCTATAACGAGTTTTGGCACTGGTATTGTGATGAAATAATTGAGTCGGCAAAATTGGGTAAAATTGGAAGAACAAAACTAGAAGAAGGTTTCAGTATATTTTTAAAATTGTTTCACCCCTTTGTGCCGTTTGTGACAGAGGCGGTTTGGAGAGAATTGGGAGAAAAAAAACTACTAGTGGGAGAATCTTGGCCGGTGATATGATTAAAAGGTGAAGAATACTGCCCTTAAAAATAAACCCAAAGAAACTATAAATAAAAGTTTTTTTCAGTCACCTTTATTTTTAGGTTTGCTTAATTTAATTCCGTTAATTTTGATTATTTTAGGAACAGTTTATTGTGGTACAAAAATTTATCGACAAATACACGGAGAGAAGTTCGTTTTAGGAGTAGAGTCGAACCGTATTAACGGAACTGCGGTTTCGGTCGAAGATCGATTGAAACAATTAAAGGTGGTACTGGAAAGAGTCGATAGTGAAACAATTAAGACTGAGATTGTTCGACTGAAGAGTCTTTAGGTCCATCTTCCTTTTTTTCTGTTTCAGCTTCTGGTTTATCATCAGAGTCTTTTGTAACACTTTCACCAACTGGTGTTTCTTCTGCCTCTTCGGTTGGTTTTTCGATGACCTCTTCAGCTTGTTGGGCTTGAGCAGAAACCAAAATTGTTTCCGGGTCAAGAGCAATGCTTATTTTATTTTTATCGTATTGCAAGTCTGATATTTTCAAACTCTCGCCAACTTTGGTCAGCGAACTAATATCTAGAGTAAATTTGTCAGGTAGATCAGCCGGAAGGGCTTCGATTTCAATTTCTGAGATTTGAGTGACAATAGCGGCGTTTTCGGCAGATACCGCTGGCGCTTCACCTATAAGCTCTAGGGGGATTTCTGCGGTCACTTTTTCGGATAAATCAACCTGGTGAAAATCGACGTGTAAAACCGTATTAGTAACCGGATGTGTTTGCAACTGAGAGATGAGGCAGGGCCGTTCTTCTTTTTCGCTACCAAAAACAACATAAACAATGTTTGTTTCACCCGCTTTTTCAAAAAGTTTAGTAAACTCTTGTTGGTTAATTTGAGCAGATACACTTTTAGTTTTTTTACCGAAAATGTTTACAGGGATAACTCCTTGGCGCCTCAAGGTCTTTACTTTTCGCCCAATTAATTTTCTTGGTTCAAGATTAAGACTGATTTTAGTCATGAGGGTAATTTTAGCGGGAAAGCAGAGAAAAGGCAATGGCACATGTGTCCGTTGAGTTTTCGTCTACTATAAATTTAATACTTTGACGAGAGACGCTTGCCGAAGAGGACAAAAGTTTAGGGATAAAGTTGTCCGGAGTATTTATGATCAATGACTGATTAGTATAGCTTGCTCCTGGTTGCTTGAGATAGCTGACAGAATAACTTGTATAAGGAGTGTCTAGATATATTTTTTGCGGCGATACGGTGTTTATTTCCAAACGGTGTTTTTGATTGAGAATATAATTAAACGGAAACTCAATTTCGGTTAATCCGTATTTGTTTTGTAAATTTATTTTTTGAGGATCAATTATTTGGTCGTCAATCTTTATTTCTTGGAGACCACTTCCTTGAGGAACGTAAAATTTAACCAAGCCACGATATTCCATATTCCCAATTGTGGGACAAGGGTTAGGGTATGAATAATCAATAATAAAGCGGTGGTTTAGTTGACCACTTTGGTTAATGTCGATCGTGTGTTCTGTTTGTCGTTTTTGGTAGAAATTAGATTTGTTAATTGAAAAATTACTTTCGTTGTAATAATAAGTTTCAGATAAACAAGCTGTTGCCGCAAATTGAGACAAACAAGGAGTCTGTCTAATTGTTGAAGAAAATCGAGAAGAGCTTGTAATTTCTTGGGCCTTAGTGTCAGCTAACCATAAGTTAATTTCTGATGAACTTAAACCATTTACAAACGCACGAATAACGTTTGCCGGAGGTATGGTTTTTGACTTTATTTGTTCGAATACTTGTTTGGTTATTTTAGTAAGAGTATCGCTGTCGTTTATTTGACTGGGATTAGTTAAAATTAATCTGATATTTTCAGCGGTTATTTGTTGGCCGGTTTCTAATGTAATTGGAGCTGAATCTTTAAGTAAGTCTTCAAAAAAAGATAAATTTATAGCAACAACTCCGTCCACAGATTGACCGGTAATTTTTTTGTAAAACCAGGCAGATTGCGAGGCAGTTTCTGGAAATGAGGCGAAAATATTACTATCAGAAAAATTCCAACTGTCTAGGCCAGACAAAGCTGATAACGTTGTTGGAGCACTAACCTTACCTTCTAGTTGTGCGTCTAAATGTAAAGATGAATCAATAAAAGTATCAATAAGTTTGTTGCCGTTGAAAGTTACTAGGGCATAGGTGTTAATGAACCCACCAGAAGGACGAAGTTCATTGTTATCTTGAATCAGAACCAAGTAATAGCTGTTTTTATTTTGAGGAAACACTAGGGGTAATATTTTTAAAGCGGGTATTGCTTGACTGATTTGCTTTTTTAACTGGTTTAGTTCAGTGGTGGCAAAGGTGAACGAGTCTTGATTTTTAAAAATTTTAATTTTCTTTTTTTCGTTTGAGTTTTGACTGGTTAATAAAATCTGATTAATTTCGGTTTGTAGAGACTCTAGGTAGCCAATTAGGGCAAGGCTGGTTTCTCTGGGGTTGAGATCAACATTAGACAAAGAATCTTGATAATACGATTCAGCTGTCAGGTACGATTGTTGTAATTTTTCAAGTAATTGAAGAGAGTGAGACAAGGATAATGATAAATCAGACAATGATTTTGACAACTTGGGAGCAATTTTTTTACCAGCAGAAGAAATAAGGGGGTAAAGATTGTTGGCTAGATTTAATTTCCTTGAAGATGATTGGGTATTTAAAATTGATTTTTCAATATTGCCCTGCTGAAACTCCCAACGGGCCTCACTTGCGTATTTTAGGCTAAGCCTAAAAATAAAAAAATAAGAAAACAACAAGAAGCCAAGAACGACAAACGAGGTAGTAAAAAAAGCCCCCAAAATTTTTAGAATTGACTTAATCCTGAAATCACTTATTGACTGACTTAAGTTTAATTTAGAAAAAATCTTTATTTTTTTCCTCAGTGGTACCTTTTGGTCAACAAGGTTGATTAATCTCAACGTTAACGTGTGGCTATCTTGACGAGGAAACCAGTTTAACTTAGCCGAAGTCGAATCAATTTCGTCTTCGGGATCACTCAATGGGGTACCGGGGTCAAGGCCCTGGTTTAACTCGAGATCAATATTTTTTGAATCACAAACGTTTTTTAAATCTAAAAAATAATCGATGTCGGTTGTCGCTGTACCCCCAAAACAATATTTTTGCTTATCAGTGCCATTTAAAAATAAGCTGCGAGACAATCCGTCGTTAAAGTCATCCAAGACAAGCGGAAATAACTTAACGTTGCCGTTTCGGCTTACGTTTACCTGGTGAGTAGTTAAGGCGTCTTGAGTTAATTGGTCTAAGCTTGAAATTGGCTTACCAGAAGTTGGAGAAATTAGATCCCAGGCTATAATTTTTCGACAATTTATATTTTTATCAAATATTACCTGAATAAGTCTGTCGGTTTGCTGTAAAACATTTTTTTGTGGGTTTAATTGGCTAACCTGAACAATCACAGCAACTTTTGCCTGTTTTTGCAATCGATTGAATTCTTTTTCGAACAGACTTATGTTTATTTCATTTTTTACTTTGTCTGATTGAATAACGATTAATAAATAGTTAACGAGTTCTTGTCTGTTTTCTTGAGAAACTAACTGCAGATTATTCTGAGAAAAATATTCTGCAAGGACGGTAATTAAATTTTGATTATTACCAATAATTTTTATGTTACCGTTAGTAATTTTATTGTTGGGCATGTTTGTATTTCAAGTATATCGTAATCTTTTGTTTGAAAAATAAATTTATTGATGGTTTTATTGTTATTACTTTATTTAATTTTTATTTTGACTTTGTCTTTGTTTTATTTTTATGCCTATTTTTAAGTTTGTTTTGTTCTTACACCCACACGTGAAATTCCAGGCATGATTCATTTTTAGTTTTCCACAGTGTTAAACAAAACCAAAAATGTTTTTGAAAATATGATTTTTCTATCATCCAACCAGAGGGCGTTTTTCCTGGAAATAACGGTTGTTATTTTGACCGATCGAGAGCTTGGTTAACAAGCTTATCGGCAATTTTATTTTGTTCTCGACGAATATGAGAAAAAATTATTTCCCGACAAAGAGATTGATTTCTTAGGGTAACTATTAAGTTTTTCAGCATGTAACTAAGTTGTTGTAAGTTTTGATCTTTGATTTTGTATTGTCCGTTTAATTGTTTGACTACTAGTTCAGAATCAAGCATAAAGTTTAACCTGTGTGATTTTATTTGATTAGCAATTAAATATTCCAGGGCTTTAATAACAGCCATATATTCAGCAGTGTTGTTGGTGGCTCTCCCGAGACATTCAGAAAGCTGAAAAACACTACCGGAATCTGCTGTGGCGTTAACGCCAATTGCCGCAGGCCCGGGATTACCACGAGAGCCGCCATCGGTAAAAATATTTAAAATTTCATATTGCAGGTTTAACATTTATTGTTTATGGTGACAGAACTGATGTTTAATAATTAGGGCAAGAAACAAAACGAGTATAAGTTTATTTTGAGTTAATGTCCACCAGTAATGGTCGACCGAACCGGTAATCGCTAAAACTATTAATAAATTAGTTGGTAGCTTAACTGTGTTTTTGTGTTTGTAAAAAAAATAAACGGAGAGGGCAAGGCCAAGCAATCCAACTTCACTGATTAATAACAGTGGCAAACTGTGAATAGGCTGAAGAGAAAAAACATAAGTCTGTGACGGGGGAAGGTAGTTTTTTAAACCAATAATAAAATTGTTAAGACCAACTCCAAAGACGGGGTAATTTTTTATAATTGATAGTGTTGGTATTCCCAGATAAAGACGGGAATATATCGAGGAACTAAAATTAAATGACCGAGACAACAAGGGAAATAAGGGCAACAAACCAACGAAGAAAAAGGTCAGTAAAATAACTTTAGTTTTTAAAAAATGATTTAAAGAAGTTAGTTTTAAAACTAACAAAGTAATTATAGCGGCCTTAGAAAAAGTCAAAAAAATTCCAAAGGTTATTAAGTGCTTGAATAGGCTATGCTTTGGCTTTAAATTTTTGAGAATTAACAAACAAATCAAAAGATAACCGGCCAGGGAATTGGGGTGAGAAAAAGTGCTATAAGGTCGAAGAAAATTTTTAATGTTAAAAAATTGGGTTTCGAAATTTAACTTGGCAATGTTAGGAGTAGCTAGGCTGAAGTTTCTTTCGCCGACAAAATAAAATAAGCCGTTTAGCGAAGATTGTTTCACTGTTTGGGCTAATTCCAAACCAATAACCAGAAGGAGCGATAGGCTGAAAGGAAGAATTAATCTTGAACGAAGATTTTTTTCTTGCTTTAAAACCAAGAAAAAAAAGAAGTATAAAATAAAACGAATCCAGGCAGAAAAAGCAATTATCGGATTAAGGGCAAGTGTTGTGTTTGAACAAATTACAAGAAGGGCAACAGTAAAAAAAATTTTATTTTTTACAAACAGAGAGAGCAAATTCTGCTTTAGGATAGCCGTGTTTATAAATAGATAAATTAAAAGAAAAAGGTCAACGAGGTAAATAGTAGGGGATAAATAATCGATTCTAAAACCAGCTAAATAACTCCATTGGGGCCAAAAGTGAAACCCCAGTTGTGTTGGTAGTAGAAAAATAATTAAAAATAATACTGTCCGGGCAAACATAATGACAGTATAACTTTATTTAGTTTTAGGAAAAACAAAAAGTTGGCGATTAACACCTTCTCCGCGAGATACCGTGGTTATCTGGGGATTTTTTTCTAGATGAAGATGAACCAGGCGGCGTTCATAAGAGCTGAGGTTGGGAATAATTATTTCCTGTTTTAAACTGATTGATTTAGCGGCTGCTGAATCGGCAAGGGCACAAAGCGATTCTTCTCGCCGACTTTTGTAATCATTGACGTTAATAGATAGCTTAACCCATTCCCCCATTCGTTGGCTAAGCATAAGGGCTAATATCAACTGAAGTGACGACAAGCCCTCACCATGATTACCTATATACAAACCTGTTTCGTTTTCGGGTAAATTTATTTGAAGAGAAACGGCTTCCTCCTCAAATTTAATTTCGAACTGATCCGGAGTAAGAGCAAGGAGTTTTAGGGTATTTTCTAGAATTTGAATAGTTTTTGATTGATCAATTTTCATGTTTTAAT